>Ga0209699_100023_pt1 | contig 270948 bp, 250 predicted proteins | sample SynthPrep_1_END__FD_187204 | JGI IMG/M metagenome (GOLD analysis project Ga0209699, IMG submission 187204) | Synthetic microbial communities from Ohio, USA - SynthPrep_1_END_DS7_MetaG (SPAdes) (version 2) | ecosystem: Engineered > Bioreactor > Aerobic > Activated sludge | place: USA: Ohio...
CTCATCAACCTGGCCACCAAGCCGCGCTGGTGCATGGGCATGCTAGGCACCAAGCGTCGCACCTTCGGCAACATCGTCGGCCACGCCAAGGGCGTGAGCGACCTGTCCTCGCTGTCGTCGTGGACCGCCGAACAGTTCGACCCGCGCCTGAGCTGGGACGATGTCGAATGGATCAAGCAGCGCTGGGGCGGCAAGCTCATCATCAAGGGCATCCTGGACGTGGAGGATGCGCAATTGGCTGCCAATAGCGGCGCCGACGCGCTCATCGTCAGCAATCACGGCGGACGCCAATTGGATGGCGCCATGTCGTCCATCGCTGCCCTGCCCTCGATCGCCGATGCGGTCGGATCCAAGATCGAAGTGTGGATGGACGGCGGCGTGCGTTCAGGCCAGGATATCCTGAAGGCCGTGGCGCTGGGCGCGCGCGGCGCCATGATAGGCCGCGCCTTCCTCTACGGCCTGGGCGCCCATGGCCAGGCCGGCGTGACCCGCGTGCTGGAGATCCTGTACAAGGAAATGGATACGACGATGGCGCTGTGCGGCCGTCGTTCGATCGAGCCCGGCGACCGCAGCATCCTGCTGCCCGGCACCTATCCGAACTGAACGGTTCGGCGGCCCATGAGAAAAAGCCTGGATACGGTAGCGTGCCAGGCTTTTTTCGTTGGCGCGCCGCTTCCGGAGGGCGTATGAGCCTACGCAGGAACCACCATGACGCGTAACAAACAAGATGAAGCGCGCGGCCTGCGCATGGGCAGGCCGCTGCTGGGCGCAGCCCTGGCGGCGCTGCTGTCTGCCGGGGCCGCCGCGCAGCAGACGACGCTGCACGTCGGCATGAATGGCGGTGACATGGCGCGCGTGTTCACACAGCACGTGTTCCCGGATTTCGAGCGCGCCCACAACGTCAGGATCGTGGTCGAGCCGGGCATGTCGACCGAGGTGCTGGCGCGGGCCCAGGCCGACAAGGGCAAGCCGCGGCTGCACCTCATGTTCCTCGATGACGGCATCATGGCGCGCGCGATTTCCGTGGGATTGTGCGCGCCGCTCAACGACGATCCGGTGCTGAAGGAACTGTATCCCACGGCGCTGAAGAAGGACCGCATGGCTGCGGGCATCGACATCGGCATGACCGGCCTGGGCTACAACACCAAGGTGTTCGCCGAGCGGGGTTGGGCGCCGCCGACGTCGTGGATGGACCTGGCGGACCCGAAGTACAGAGGCCAGGTCGTGGTCCAGTCGGCTTCGAGCAGCACCTTTGGCCTGCACGCGTTCCTGATGATCAACCGCATCCTGGGCGGCGACGATCGGAACTACGGACCGGGCTTCGCGCAGTGGCCGGCGGTGGTCGGCCCGAACGTGCGTGAATACCTGCCGGATTCGGCGCGCTTGGCCGACATGGTGCAGGCCGACGAGGCGGTGCTGTTTCCCTGGACGCCCACGGCCATCACCCGCCTGAAGAAGCGCGGCGTGCATGTGGAGTACGCGCAGCCGCGCGAGGGCTCGATGATCCTGATGGTGGGCGAGTGCGTGGTCGCCGGCAACAGCGAGCCGGAGCTGTCGCAGAAGCTGGCGCTGTACCTGCTGTCGGAACAGGCGCAGACCAAGGCGCTGGAAATGGGCGGGCACTTCCCGTCCAACCGCAACGTGCTGGCGCCTGCGGGCCATGCGGACGCATTGCAGCGCTTCCAGGGCTATATGTCGAACGCAAAGATACCGAACTGGGACCAGATCAACGAGACCCGGCCTGCCTTCAACGCCCGCTGGAACCGGGAAATCGGACGCTGAAGGCCCCAGCTGCGGGCGCGCCAAAAAGCGCAAAATCTGCAAAGACCGGCCCGCTACATTGCTCTCCAAGGAGACCGCATGAAGCCCACAACCCTGAACCAGTACGGCCAGCGCCTGGAGCCCGTCCTGCGCTGGCTGGCCAGCCACCCCGACGCCGACCCGGACCTGTACCGGCTGGCCGAGCTGGCCTGCCTGTCGCCGTACCACTTCCATCGCGTCTATCGCGCCATGATGGGCGAGACGGTCAACGCCACCGTGCAGCGCATCCGCATGCACCGCGCGGCGGTGGCGCTGGGGAATTCCGAGGCTTCCTTGCGCGAGGTGGCGCAGCGCGCCGGCTATGAGTCGGACGCGGCGTTCAACCGGGCATTCGGCGCGACCTTCGGCATATCGCCGGGGCGCTACCGGGATGCCCGCTCCCGTCCCTTCGACCCACAGGAGCTAGGCATGTATCCCATCAAGATCGAGACCTTTCCCGGCGCGACGCTGGCGGCTCTGTCGCATCGCGGCAGCTATCAGGAGATCGGCCCGCTGTTTTCACGCGCCTTCATGCTGGCCGTGAGCCGCGGCCTCGCGCAGCCGGATTCCATCGGCTATGGCGTGTACTTCGACGATCCGGAGCAGGTGCCGGCGAGCCAGCTGCGCTCCATGGCCGGCATGTCGGTGGCGCCCGATGCCGACCTGGGCGGCGAGCTGGAACGCTTCGAGATTCCGCAAGGCCGTTGCGCCATCCTGACCTACACCGGGCCCTACAACGAGATGGACAAGCCCTACAACTGGATGTTCTCGCAATGGCTGCCAGCCAGCGGCGAGGTGCCGGCGGACTTCCCCATGTTCGAGCAGTACCTGAACGATCCGCGCACCACGCCGCCGGCGCAATTGCAGACGCGTATCTGCCTGCCGTTGAAATAGCAGGCGGACACGCGTCCGAGCCTTGCGCGCTCAGCGTGCCGGCGTCTGGAAGCTGACTTCGGCCGGGCGGCCCGGCAGGTTCAGGGTCGCGGTGGCGGGCGGCGTGGTCGCCACCACCTGGCCGGCGCGCAGCACCATCAGGCGGGTGGCGCGCAGGCGCAGCGCCTCGACCGCGTCGCGTGCCTGCAGCAGCACCAGGTCCGCGCGCTTGCCGACCGCCAGGCCGGTTTCGTCCAGGCCCAGGATCTTGGCCGGTGTGGTGGTGACGGCTTCGAAACAGGCGCGCATGGCGTCCTGGCCCGTCATCTGGGCCACGTGCAGGCCCATGTGGGCCACTTCCAGCATGTCGCCCGAACCCAGGCTGTACCAAGGGTCCATCACGCAGTCATGGCCGAAGGCCACGGGTACGCCGGCGGCCAGCAGCTCGGGCACGCGCGTCATGCCGCGGCGCTTCGGATAGGTGTCGTGGCGGCCTTGCAGCGTGATGTTGACCAGCGGGTTGGCGATGGCAGCCACGCCGGCTTCCCGTATCAGCGGGATCAGCTTGGAGACGTAGTAGTTGTCCATGGAGTGCATGGACGTCAGGTGCGAACCCGTCACGCGGCCTTGCAGGCCCAGGCGTTGCGTGTGGTACGCCAGCGTCTCGATGTGGCGCGACAGCGGATCGTCGCTTTCATCGCAGTGCATGTCCACGCGCAGTCCGCGCTCGGCCGCCAATTCACAGAGGATGCGCACCGATTCCGCGCCGTCCTGCATGGTGCGCTCGAAGTGCGGAATGCCGCCCACCACGTCCACGCCCATGTCCAGCGCGCGCTTGAGGTTGTCCAGGGCGCCGGGGGCGCGCAACACGCCGTCCTGCGGGAAGGCCACCAGCTGCAGGTCCAGGTAGGGTTTGACCTTCTCGCGCACGTGCAGCAGCGCTTCCGTGGCCAAGAGGCGCGGGTCGCACACGTCCACATGCGAACGGATGGCCAGCAGGCCGCGTGCCACGGCCCAGTCGCAATAGGCCAGCGCGCGCTCGACCAGCGCTTCCTGCGTCAGCAGCGGCTTGAGCTCGCCCCACAGCGCGATGCCTTCCAGCAGCGTGCCGGACTGGTTCACGCGCGGCAGGCCGAAAGACAGCGTCGAGTCCATGTGGAAGTGCGCGTCGACGAAGGGCGGCGCCACCAACTGGCCGGCCGCGTCCACGGTCTGCGCGGCCTCGGCCTTCAGCGCCGGCTCCAAGGCCACGATGCGGCCGCGGGCGATGCCGATGTCGATGTTCTGGCGGCCATCAGGCAGCGTGCAGTGTCTGAGTATCAGGTCGAGCATGGTGTTCCTTGCGGAAGGTTTCTGTTGTTCATGGTACTGCGCGCAACCTTCAGCGCTCTCCTTTACGGTAGGGCTTCATCAGTGCTTGCGGGTAGGCGGCGCGGCGCGCCATCACCACCAGGGCAAGGATGGACAGGACATAGGGCAGCATCAGATAGACCTGGTACGGCAGCTCCGGCAGGCCGGGCAAGGCCGCGGCGCCCTGTTGCATGCGCAATTGCAGCGCGTCGAAGAAAGCGAAGATCAGCGCGCCCAGCAAGGCCTTGCCGGGCCGCCAGGATGCAAACACGACCAGCGCCACGCAGACCCAGCCGCGGCCGTTGACCATATTGAAGAAGAAGGCGTTGAACGCCGCCAGCGTCAGGAAGCTGCCGGCCACGCCCATCAGCGCGGAGCCGGCCACGATGGCGCCCATGCGCAGGCGCGTGACCGACAGGCCCTGCCCTTCGGCCGCGGCTGGGTTCTCGCCCACCATGCGGATCGCCAGGCCGACCGGCGTGCGGTTCAGCACCCAGGCCAGTATGGGAACCGCGGCCAAGGCCAGCAAGGTCATGGGCGTCTGTCCCGCCAGCACGGGGCCGATGAACGGGATGCCGTCCAGGAACTTCATCTCGGCAAACGGCGTGATCGTGGGCGGCGTGTTTACGCTCGGGAACGTGACGCGGTAGGCGAAGTAGCTCAGGCTGGTGGCCAGCAGCGTCACGCCCAGGCCGGACACGTGTTGCGACAGCCCCAGCGGCACGGTCAGCACCGCGTGCAGCAGTCCGAACACCGCGCCCGCAAAAGCGGCTGCCAGCACGCCCACATACAGCGGCGCGCCCAGGTACACCACCAGCCAGCCGGTGAAGGCGCCAGCGGCCATGATGCCTTCGATGCCCAGGTTCAGCACGCCCGCGCGTTCGCACAGCAGCACGCCCAGCGTGCCCAGTATCAGCGGCGTCGCCAGGCGCAGCACCGCCACCCAGAACGCCGAGGAACTCATCAGATCCATCCATTCCATGGCTCGCTCCTCAGGCCCGGTTGCGGCGCAGGCGGTACTGCGCAAATAGCGTCGCGACCAGCATGGCGAGCAACGAAGTGGCGACAATGACGTCGGCGATATAGTTCGGCACCGCGATGGCGCGGCTCATGCTGTCCGCGCCCACCAGCATGCCGGCCACGAACAGGCTGGCCAGGATCACGCCCAGCGGATGCAGGCCGGCCAGCATGGCGACCACCACGCCGGTGTAGCCATAGCCCGGCGACATGTCGAGCGTGACGTAGCCGGTGCGGCCTGCCACCTCGATCGCGCCGGCCAGCCCGGCCAGCGCGCCGGACAGCATGGCGGTGCCCAGCATCACGCGGTTCACCGGCAGCCCCAGGAAGCGCGAGGCGTGCGCATTGGCGCCGACCGCGCGCATCTGGAAGCCGAACACGGTGTAGCGGTTCAGCAGCCACAGCCCCAGCGCCAGGCCGGCGGCCCACAGCAGGCCGGTGTGGGCGCGGGTGCGCTCGATCAGCTTGCCGAGTTCCAGGTCGCCGTTGAGCGCCACGGACTGCGGCCAGCCCATGGCCATGGGGTCCTTCATGGGGCCGTCCAGCATCATCGACACGAACAGCAGCACGATGAAGTTGCCCAGCAGCGTGGTCACCACTTCATCCACGCCCAGGCGGGTCTTGAGGATGGCGGGAATCAGCAGCAGCAAGGCGCCGGCGAGCGCCGCCGCCAGCATCATGCCGGCAAACAGCGCGGGCACGGGCAGGTCGAAGCCGGTGCCGTCGTGCAGGCCGCCCACCGCCACCGCGGCCAGCGCGCCCAGGTACAGCTGGCCTTCGGCGCCGATGTTGTAGAAGCGGGCGCGGAATGCCACCGCACAGGCCAGGCCGGTCAGCATCAGCGGGGTGGCGCGGGTCAGCGTTTCAGACAGCGCGAAGCGCGAGCCGAAGGCGCCTTCGAACAGCAAGGCATAGGTGCGCCCCACGGGGGCGCCGGCCCAGGCCACCAGCAGGGTGCAGACCGCCAGCGTGAAGGCGATGGCCGCGAAGGGCGCGAGGGCCAGCGCCAGGCGGCTGGGCTCCGGGCGGCGTTCCAGGATCAGTTTCATGCGAGTAATGCTCGGTAGGGTGTGGAGACGCGCGGGACGGAGCGGGTTTTCATCCCTGCGTGCCCGTCATGGCCAGGCCCACCGTGGCGGGCGTCCATTCGGACACCGGCTTCACGGCGATCAGCTTGCCGCCGCACAGCACGGCGATGCGGTCGGCCAGCGCGAAGATCTCTTCCAGGTCCTCGGAGACCAGCAGCACGCCGGCGCCACGCGTGCGCGCCGCCAGCAGTTGTTCGCGCACATAGGCGACGGCGCCGATGTCCAGGCCCCAGGTGGGCTGGTCGGCCACGATGAAGCGCGGTTCGCGCGCCAGCGTGCGGCCCAGGATCAGCTTCTGCATATTGCCGCCGGACAGGCTGCGGGTGCGCACGTCCAGCGATGCGGCGCGCACGTCGAACTGCTTGGCCAGGGCCTGGGCATAGGCTTTGCCCGCGCGCGCCCGGATCAGGCCCCAGCGCGCGAAGCGCGGGTCCTTCAGGTCTTCGACGATGGCGTTTTCCCACAAGGGGCTGTCGCCGATCACACCTTCGCCGTGGCGGTCTTCAGGGATGCGGCCGACGTGGGCCGCGGTCCAGCCGGCCGGCGTGGTGGGCGCCGCCGCATGCTCAGGACCCAGGCGGATGGTGCCGTCCGTGGGTTGGCGCAGGCCGGTCAGCACCGATACCAGCGCCTGCTGGCCGTTGCCGGCCACGCCCGCGATCGCCACGATCTCGTGCTTGTGGACAACCAGGTCCAGGCTGTCCAGGCGCGGCGCGCCGTCGCGGCCGTCGCGCACCGTCACTTGCGACAAGGTCACCACGGGCGCGGCCTGCTCGGCGGCGGCCACGGCTTCGGCGTGCGGCATGACGACCTTGCGGCCCACCATCAGCTCGGCCAGCTCGGCCGGGCTGGTGCTGGCGGTCTCGCGTTCGGCCACCAGCTTGCCCTGGCGCAGCACTGCCACGCGGCCCGACACCGCCATCACTTCGTCCAGCTTGTGCGAGATGAAGATCACGGCCAGGCCTTCGTCGACGAAGCCGCGCAAGGTGGCGAACAGGTCCTGCACTTCCTGCGGCGTGAGCACCGCGGTGGGCTCGTCCAGGATCAGGACGCGCGCGCCGCGGTACAGCGCCTTCAGGATCTCGACCCGTTGCTTCTCGCCGACCGACAGCGTGCCGACGCGCGCGTCCGGATCCACGCCCAGGCCGAAGCGCTGGCCCAGTTCCACCAGGCGCTGGCGCGCCTTGCCGCGGCCAGACGCCAGCTTCCACAGCGATTCCGTGCCGACCATGATGTTGTCCAGCACGGTCAGGTTGTCGGCCAGCGTGAAGTGCTGATGCACCATGCCGACCCCGGCCGCCAGCGCGGCGTCGGGCCGGCCGGCGGGCAGAGACTGACCGAAGACTTCGATGCTGCCCTCGTCGGCCACGTAATGGCCGAACAGGATCGACACCAGGGTCGATTTGCCGGCGCCGTTCTCGCCCAGCAAGGCCAACACTTCGCCCTGGCGCAGCGTGAGCGATATGTTGTCGTTGGCCGTGAGGCTGCCAAAGCGTTTGGTGATCCCCGTCAGCTGCAGGGCGAGAGGCGCTGGTTTCATCGTGCCGAGGACTTGGGTTCTTTGTCGTTGACCTTGACGCTGAAGCTGCCATCCAGGATGGCCTTCTGCTTGGCTTGCACCTTGGCGATCAGGTCGGCGGGGATCTTGCTTTCGAAGGTGCCCAGCGGCGCCAGCGAGGAACCCTTGTGCTTCATCAGCGAGTACTGGCCGTAGTCATCGGCCTTGAACGTGCCGGCGCGCACCTGCTTGAGCGCTTCGTCGATGGTGGGCTCCATGCTCCACAGCGCCGAGGCGACCACGGTTTCCGGATACTGCTGCTGCGTGTCGATGACGTTGCCGATGGCCAGCTTGCCGCGTTCCTTGGCCGCGTCCGAGACGCCAAAGCGCTCGGCGTAGAGCACGTCCGCGCCCTTGTCGATCATGGCGAAGGCGGCTTCCTTGGCCTTCGGGGGATCGAACCAGGAACCGATGAAGGTCACGGTGAATTCGGCCTGCGGGTTCACTTCCTTGGCGCCTTCGATGAAGGCGTGCATCAGGCGGTTGACTTCAGGAATGGGGTAGCCGCCCACCAGGCCGATCTTGCCCGTCTTGCTCATGCCGCCGGCGATCATGCCGGTCAGGTAGGCGGGTTCCTGGATGTAGTTGTCGAACACCGAGAAGTTGGGCTGTTGCGGCTTGCCCGAGGAACCCATCAGGAAAGCGGTCTGCGGATAGTCCTTGGCCACCTTGCGGGCGGCGGCTTCCACCGCGAAGGCCTCGCCCACCACCAGCTTGTTGCCCTGCTCGGCGTACTGGCGCATCACGCGCTCGTAGTCGGCGTTGGTGACGTTTTCCGAGAACGTGTATTCGATCTCGCCGCGATCGCGGGCCGCGGTCAGCGCCTTGTGGATGCGCGACACCCATTGCTGTTCGACCGGCACCGTGTAGATGGCGGCGACCTTGGTCTTGGCGGGCGCCTGGGCCTGGGCGGCGCCCGAGAACAGCAGCGCGCCGGCGGCGGCAGCGGCCAGCTTGAGCAGGCCGCGGCGGGCGATGCCGGCGACGGACGGGGTGAAAGAGGCTTTCATGCGGGTGACTCCTGCGAAGGGAGGGAAAGGGATGGGAATTGGAGGCGATGCGCGCTGGGCGCCGGCCCGCGCGCTGCGGGTGCGTGCGCGCGGCCGCGGCCCGGTTCCATATGGCGGTCGCCGGCAGGCGTGCCGGGACTAGCGTACGGAAACGAAGGCGTGGGATCGGTCATCGGATGGGGAGCGCCAGGCGACGCGCCCCATCCGAATGGTCGGGTTCGCTGCCAGCCCTGGCGAAGCAAGTTGTATGCCATGGGGCATTCCCGCGACAAGTCGGGGAAACCTGATGGCCGGGCAGGATTATAGGCACCCTGGCGGGGATTGGTGGCACCAGAGCGGTGCGTGTCTGCCAAGGGGTGGACAGAGTGCGTAACCAGGTCGAAGTTCAGGGAGTCTGAAATTTCATCTGGGCAGGGGGCAAGAATCCTGGCGACGCTTCATTATTGAGCCTTGAACTCTGTTTGCACATTGGCCAAGGAAACAGAGCGGGCAGGAACACGCCAGTCTGAGAGAGTAGCGGCGGTGCGGGCCGACTTGACGTATCAGTCGCACAAATAGGGAGGCCCCACCGAAGTGGGGCCATCGTTCGGACCTAGTTGCATCACCAGCATTCACATCTGGGAGTGGCTTTTCTAGGGCAGCGCGTTGACTGTACCGTTTTTGAGCATGGCTTTCAACCAAGCTTTCGGCGATGCCTGCGGGAACGCCCTACTTGGAAGGGGAGAATAGGACCAATGGAATGGAAACTGCGTGAAGCGGTGTTCTCCACGCCGCGAATGGGGCGCTACCTGCATAGCTATGGTGGAGACGCGTTACGGGCGGCCGTTGCCTACGATCACAATCTCCTGCTGGCGCAGGCGCTGATGCCTGCCTTGCAGACGATGGAGATAGTCCTTCGGAATGCCATCCATCGAAGCCTGAGCAGGTCGATGGGAAGCGTCGACTGGTGGGATGGTCTGCCCTCTCCTGAGTTCGAATGGCTGCACGTGGCGGTGGGGGATGCAAGGATCAAGATCCAGCGACGCCGGGAACGCATTACCACCGACAAGATTGTTGCCGAATTGACTTTTGGATCGTGGACGCGGCTGTTCAATGCCCATCATGGGCGCACGTTATGGGGGCGTCTCCTCCTGGCCTTTCCCACTTGTCCGAAAGCCAAGCGCCGACGCGGCCCGATCAGTTCGTCCCTGAACCGCATTCGGGATTTGCGCAACCGGGTCATGCACCATGAACCGCTGCTGTGGGTAGCGCCTTCGGTGAAGGATATCCATGGCGATATCCAGGAGGTCCTGGACTGGATCGATCCGGGCATCAACCGCTGGCTTGTCCATCACGACTCCTTGCCAGCGAGATGGGCTGAATGTGCGGCGATTTGAACCGCCCAGCGCGGACTGAACGAAATTCGTTGCATGGAACGGGCCGTTGCGGCCGCCGACACCCCCATCCAGGGCCCGCGCGCCTAAAATCGCATGTATGAGCCGCGCGCGTGTCGCGGCAAGCTGGAAGACCCCATGCAAGATATACAACTGCTGCTGGAACAGTACGGCGGGTGGCTGGTGTTCGCCAACGTGCTGGTCGAGCAGGCCGGTTTGCCGGTGCCCGCCTATCCCATGCTGATCGCCGCCGGCGCGCTGGCGGGCGCGGGCGGGTGGCTCGTGCCCTGGATGGCGGCCACGGTCGCCTGCCTGCTGGCCGACAGCCTCTGGTATGCCGCTGGCCAGCGCTACGGCTCGCGCCTTCTGGGCGTGATCTGCAAGATGTCGCTGTCGCAGGATTCCTGCATCCGCCAGACGCAGCGCCTGTACCTGCGCATCGGCGTGCGCGCGCTGCTGGTGTGCAAGTTCCTGCCCGGCGCGGGGGCGCTGTCCACCGTCATGGCGGGATTGACGGGCACGCCCTACCGCCGCTTTCTGGGCTACGACCTGGTGGGCTCCCTGATCTGGTCGGGCTCGGCCCTGTTGCTGGGCGGCCTGTTCCACAACGTGGTGAGCGACGTCCTGGAGATCCTGGGCACCTATGGCGCGATGGGGCTGGGCGTGCTGGCGGCGGTGCTGGCGCTGTACATCCTGGCGCGCTTCCTGCGGCGCCGGATCCTGTTGCGCAGCCTGCGCGTGATTCCGCGCCTGTCGGTGGATGAGCTGATGCAGTGGCGGCAGGACGGCCGCAACGCGCTGGTCTTCGACGTGCGCCCCGAAGCGCTGCGCGACGAGCAGCGCATCCCTGGCGCCATCGCCGTGGACCTGAAAGCGCCCTTGCCCCGGCTCGATGCCCAGGCGCTGGAATCCGACATCGTCGTGTACTGCGCCTGCCCCAATGAAGTGTCGGCCGCGCTGCTGGCGTCGCGGCTGCGCGCCGCGGGCTATCCCAAGACCTGGGCCCTGCGCGGCGGTTACCAGGCCTGGCAGGAGCACGAACACCCGCTCCCCCCGCAAGGCGCATAATTCCGCCATCAGCCCGCGCAGACGGCGGGCAGCCTACAAGGAGAGACAGGCATGCGGATGTTGTTCTTGGGCGCCGGCGGCACCGGCGGTTACTTCGGCGGACGGGCGGCCCAGGCGGGCGCGGACGTGACCTTCCTGGTGCGCGAACCGCGCGCCGCGCGGATCCGCGAGCAGGGCCTGCGCATCAAGAGCCCGCTGGGCGACGCCACGCTGCAGCCGCAGCTGGTCACGCAGCAGACGCTGCAAGGCAGCTACGACGTGGTCGTGCTGAGCTGCAAGGCCTATGACCTGGCCAGCGCCATCGAGGCCATCCGCCCCGCGGTCGGGCCCGACACTGCCGTGCTGCCCATCATGAACGGCGTGCTGCAATACGACGTGCTGGACCGCGAGTTCGAGCCGCACCGGGTGCTGGGCGGACTGTGCCAGATCAACGCCACCCTGGGCCTCGAGGGCGAAGTGGTGCATCTGGGCAAGTACGCCAACATCGTCTTCGGCGAGCGCGCAGGCCCCGCGCGCAGCGAGCGCTGCGTGGCGCTGGAACAGGCCCTGGCCGGCGGCGAATACGTCAGCCGCCTGAGCACCGACATCTACCAGGACATCTGGGAAAAATACGTATTCCTGACCACGTTGGCCGCCGCCACCTGCCTGATGCGCGGCACGGTCGGGCAGATCGCCTCTTCTGATGACGGCATCGACATCATGACCGGGCTGCTGCAGGAATCGCAAGCCGTTGCGGCCGCCTCGGGCCACGCAGTGCGGCCGGAAGCCGACGCCTCGGCGCGCAAGCTGATTGGGGACCGTACCCAGCCCGTCACCGCGTCGATGTTCCGCGACCTGAGCCAGGGCCTGCCGGTCGAGGCGGATCATATCGTCGGCGACATGGTGCGGCGCGCCCGCACCCTGGGCGTGGACGCGACCTACCTGCGCACGGCTTACGCGCATCTGCAGGTCTATCAGGCGCAGCGCGCCGCGGCCTGAATGCCGCCCTCTCCGGCGGCCCCCTGTTCAAGCGGGGTCGTCGGGAGCACACTGGCCTAGCGGCTGCGAAAGCGCCCGGCAGGCTGTCCCTTCCGTCCGCTTCGTCCGGGTTTGCCGGTCATTGGTGCATAAATTGCAAAAAACTAGTCCGATTTAACGGGTTTTTCGATCGGATTTGTACGAATAGTATGGCTTTGCCTGAGCCAAAACGCGTAGCGCCGCAAGTTGCGGCGGCCCTGGCTCCCCCTACCCAAGGAGCAAGACCATGAAAGTTGCATTGATCGGAATTACCGGCCGCGTGGGTTCGCGCGTGGCTGACGAGCTGCTCAAGCGTGGCCACCAGGTCACGGGCATCGCCCGTAACCTGTCCGACGTGAATCCGCAGCTCGGTCTGACCATCAAGCAGGGCGACGCCACCGATCCGCAAGCGCTGACCTCGTTGCTGATCGGGCATGACGCCGTGATCAGCGCATCGCGCTTCGTGTCTTCCGACGCCAAGCCGCTGTTGAGCGCGGTGAAGGACGCGGGCGTGCCGCGCCTGCTGGTGGTCGGTGGCGCCGGCAGCCTGCTGGTCGCGCCCGGCAAGATGCTGATCGACACCCCCGAATTCCCCGATGCCTACAAGCCCGAGGCCCGCGCCGGCGTAGTGTTCCTGGACACGCTGCGCCATGAAAAAGTGCTGAACTGGACCTTCCTGTCGCCCTCCGCGCTGTTCGAGCCGGGCGAGCGCACCGGCACGTTCCGCCTGGGCGACGACACCCTGCTGGCCGATGACGAAGGCAAGAGCTGGATTTCGATGGAAGACTATGCGATTGCGCTGGTCGACGAACTCGAGACGCCCAAGCATTCGCGCCGCCGCTATACCGTCGGCTACTGATCCCGCCGTCGGCGGATCGCGAGGGGCCTCGGCAAGAGGCCCCTTTTTCATTCTGGCTTAGGGCCGGGATCCATGTTTTTGTTTGTAAACTGGCGCACCGCCAGCCGGCGTTCCGACACCTGAGTTTGCCCTGTATGCGTATGAAGTTGAATTCGTTGGCCCTCTGCCTGCTGGTTGCCGCGTCCTGTCTGTCGGCCGCGCCGGCCGCCGCCGCGCCCCAGTCCAACAAGGACATCGCGGTGGCGTTCTTTCGCATGATGTTCCAGGACCGTGACATCGACGAAGCGGTGCGCCTGTACGTCAGCCCGAACTACACCCAGCACAACCCCTACATGCAGGACGGCGTCGGTCCCCTGGTGGATTTCTTTCCCGCCTATTTCGAGCAGCATCCGCAGTCCATCGTCGAGATCAAGCGCGTGATCGCCGAGGGCGACCTGGTGCTTATCCACAACCTGTGGCGCGATTCGCCGGAAGACCGCGGCCAGGCCGTGATGGACATCTTCCGTGTGGAAGACGGCAAGATCGTGGAACACTGGGACGTGAGCCAGGAAATCCCCGAGAACCCCGCCAACAAGAACGGCATGTTCTAGGAAGCGCCGCATGTCCAGCATCGAACCCGTAGACCTGTCCCGCGCCTATCTGCTGCTGAACCACGGCCCCACGGTGCTGGTGACCAGTGCGCACGGCGATGCGCGCAACGTCATGGCGGCCGCCTGGGCCATGCCCCTGGATTTCAGCCCCCCCAAGATGCTGGTGGTGGTGGACAAGAACACCTATACGCGCGGCCTGATCGAAGCGTCGGGCGAGTTCGCGCTGTGCATCCCGTCGCGCGCGCAGGCCCGCGCCACGCTGCGGGTGGGCACCGATTCCGGGCGCGACGAAGACAAGTTCCAGGCCAGCGGCCTGACGACCTTTCCCGCCAGCAAGATCGGCGCGCCGCTCATCAGCGGTTGCCTGGGCTGGCTGGAATGCCGCGTCGTGCCCGAACCGCACAACCAGCAGGCCTACGACCTCTTCATCGGCGAAGTCGTGGCCGCGTGGGCCGCGCCGGAAGTGTTTTCCGGCAACCGCTGGCATTTCCCCGACGCCGAGCGCCGCTCGGTGCATTACGTGGCCGGCGGCTCCTTCTTTGCCACCGGCGAAGCCTTCAACGTTTCCGATCCGGAGTAGCCATCATGCGCAGCGTATATCTGGCGGGTTTCGACGTGTTCCTGTCCGATGCGGCGGCGCACGGCAAACGCTTGAAGGCGCTCTGCGCCACCTATGGGTTCGACGGCTTGTTCCCGCTGGACAACGAGGCGCCGCAGGACCTGTCGGGCCAGGCGCTGGCGCAATGGATCTACCGCGAGAACGTCGCGCTGATCCGGCGCGCGGACATGGTGATGGCGAACCTGAATCCGTTCCGCGGCGCCGAGCCCGATTCCGGCACGGCCTTCGAAGTCGGCTACGCCATCGCCTGCGGCAAGCCGGTATGGGCCTATACCGGCCAGGCCGGTTCGCTGATCGACCAAGTGGCGGTGGGCGCGGCGGCCGACGACGGCGTTTCGCGCATGGTCGATGCGGACGGCTACACCGTGGAAGACTTCGGCTTGAACCTGAACCTGATGCTGGCGTGCAGCGCCCGCATCGTCACGGGCAGTGCCGCCGACTGCCTGGCGCAGATGGCTCGGGAGCCAGGGCGCTAGCGGCCCGGCGTCGGTGCTTGCCGCCAACCTCCTGCGCTGATTGCGCGGGGGAAAACGGCAAGGCTAGCGGTGCGCCGTCTTGGCTGCCTTGCGCGGCGCGGGACGCGCGGCCGGTTCGCCCAGGTATCCCATCACCGCGTCGACCACTGCCTGTTCCAACTGCCGCGTCGAGAACCCCGCGGGCGGCTCCAGCGCCGCGGCATGCACCAGCGACTCCATGATGCGCAACACCACATAGGTCGCCAGGTCGCGGTCCTGCTGCGCGATCTCGGCGCGATGCAGTTCCAGCAGATGGCGCATGCGCCTGTGGATATCCTGGTCCGCGCGGCTGTGCTCGTGCGGCTGGTCGAACAGCGGGAACTCCCTTTCCAGCACGCGGTGCAGCGCGGGCTCCAGCATGTGGGCGTGCAGCATCGCCTCGACGATGGCCGCGACGCGCTCGCGCAGCGTGGCCGCGGGATTGCTGTCCAGGACCGCGTCGATGACGTCCAGCATCTGGTTGTCGTGGCGATTATGCAGCGCCGCGATCAGGGCGTTCTTGTTGGGGAAGTACTGATACAGCGAACCGACGCTGACGCCGGCCGTCTCCGCGATCAGATTGGTGTTGGTGCCCGCATAGCCGTGGGTGGCCAGAACGCGAGCCGTGGCTTGCAAAATCGTCTCTACGGTGTGCTGGGATCTGAGCTGGCGCGGCGATTTGCGGGGCTGTGGGATGGCGGTCATGGGTACTGTGAAAGGCGAGTATCGAATATGAGCAACGGCTCATAAAATTTCCAGCAGGCAATCCGGTTCGTCGCCCGCACACGGCGATTATGCCATTGGCGGTTTTCAAGCTGGTTCCGGTTTGCGCATCTCTCACTTAAGGAAATTCAATGTCGCATTCATCGACGGCCGGGGCCATGCCCGCGGCCCAGGGGCCCGTGCGCTCCGTCTTCGCGCAAGTGCTGCCGCTGGCACTTGCGGTATTCGTCGGGTTCTTCATGATCGGCCTGCCCATGCCGGTGCTGCCGTTGTACGTGGATGGCACGCTGGCGTTGGGTGCGCTGATTGTCGGCGTGGTGGCCGGCCTGCAGTTCGCCGCCGCCTTGTTGTCGCGCGCCTACGCAGGCTCGCTCGCTGACCGCCGCGGCGCCAAGCGCGCGGTGGTGGGCGGTTTTGTGCTGGGCTCCATTGCGGGCCTGTTCTATCTGTTGGCCGATGACCTGTCGGCGCGGCCGCAGGCGGCGCTGGCCGCGCTCTTGGCCGGACGCGCGCTGATGGGCTGCGCAGAAAGCCTCATCGTCACCGGCGCGCTGAGCTGGGGCGTGGGCCGCGTGGGGCCGCAGAACGCGGGCCGCGTGATGGCCTGGGTCGGCGTGGCGATCTATGCCGCCTATGCGCTCGGCGCGCCCGCCGGCATGCAGCTATACGGCGCCACGGGCTTCGCGGGCATCGCCTGGGCCACGGCGCTGATTCCGCTGGCGGCTCTGGCGCTGGTGCTGCCTTTGCGCGGGGTGCGCGCGGCAGGCGGCGTGCGCACGCCTTTCTACAAAGTGCTGGGTCTGGTGCTGCTGCCCGGCGCGGGCCTGGCGTTGGCCAGCGTCGGCTTCGGCGTGATCACCGCGTTCGTGAGCCTGCTGTTTTCGCAACGGGGTTGGGATGGCGCGGCGTGGATGTTCACTGCGTTCGGCGCGGGTTTCATCCTGGCGCGCGTGTTCTTTGCCGGCCTGCCGGACAAGTTGGGCGGCGCGCGCGTGGCGCTGGTGTGCGTGCTAATTGAAGCGGCGGGACAGTGGCTGATCTGGACCGGAACCACGCCGGCATGGGCCTATGCCGGCGCGCTGCTGACGGGCGCGGGCTACTCGCTGGCATTCCCGGCCTTCGGCGTGGAAGCCGTGCGCCGCGTGCCGGCGGCCAGCCGGGGCGCGGCCATGGGGGCGTATGTGGCCTTCCTGGACGTGGCCTTGGGACTGAGCAGCCCAGCGGCCGGCTGGCTGGCCGGCGAGCAAGGCTATGGCGCGGTGTATGCGATGGGCGGCGCGTGCGCGCTGGCGGCGATGGTCGTCGCCATGGCGCTCAGGACGCGGCGTTAAAAAACATGGCGGCGCCGGTTCCGGCGCCGCCTGTGCAGCGATCAGACCGTCGCGGCCATCTCCAGCACTTCGTCGTCGATCGCTTCGGCCTGGCCGTCCTTCAGCTGCTGCAGATGGTCGGCCAGTTCGGCGATGGTCAGCGCCACCAGCCCGTGCTGGGCGGCGTAACGCTCAAGCGCGGCGCCGCGCATCATCGTGCCGTCGGCGTTCATCAGTTCGCACAGCACGCCGGCCGGGCGCAGGCCGGCCAGCACCGCCAGGTCCACCGAGCCTTCGGTATGGCCGCGGCGGGTCAGCACGCCGCCCGGCTGGGCGCGCAGCGGGAACACATGGCCGGGGCTGACGATGTCTTCGCTTTGCGCCGACGGCGAGATGGCGGCGCGGATGGTGGTGACGCGGTCCACGGCCGACACGCCGGTGCTGACACCTTCGCGCGCCTCGATGGAAACCGTGAACGCGGTGGCAAAGCGGCTCTGGTTGCGCTGGACCATGGGCGGCAGTTCCAGCTGGTCCAGGGTTTCGCCGGGCAGGCACAGGCAGACGATGCCGCTGCCGTCGCGGATCAGTTGCGCCATGACCGGCACGGTCAGCTTGTCGGCGGCCACGATCAGGTCGGCTTCATTTTCGCGGTCGAAGTCGTCCATGAGAATGACGGGGCGGCCCAGGCGCAGATGATGCAGGGCGCGCTGCAAGCGGGCGGCAAAGGGCTGCGAAGCCAGGCTGGGGATGGGGGACTGCGGGGTAAGGGTAACGTTGGACATTTGAAACGCTCTCGCAAGTTGAAAGGGGCGAAAAACGTTTCAGGGCTACTCGACAGCCGAACGCAATACGGCAGTCCAGGCGCGGGTGCGCCCGGTGCTACCGCTGTGCCGACACATCTTCTCTCATCCGGACTATGACCGTCGGCCCTGGCATCTCACCAGATCTGCTGACCCCGGTGTCCGTGAAGGACGCCAGGCGCTCGCGGGCTCGCCACATTGCATGGCATACCGCCGGTGGGGAATTGCACCCCGCCCTGAAGACGTACTGCATGTCGTGTTAACGACCTGGAGGATTGTACGCCTGTCCGGGGCGGGGCCTGGAATACGCTTGCTGCGCCTGGGGTCTTCGGCTTGGCGGGGTCCGACCCCGCCGGGGATCACGCGACGGCTTCGGCGGCTTCGGGCTCGTCGGTGTTCTTTTTCTTCTTCTTTGCCGGCAGCGCCAGCATCGTGCCGCGGCAGGGCGGCGTGCCGCAGAGACAGCGGTAGCCTTCCTTCAGCTTTTTGGTGATGCGGCCGTCCAGCACCAGGCCGTAGTCGTAAGACAGTTCGGTGCCGCGCGGGAGGTCGCGCAGCGCGACGATGTAGACGCGCTTGCCGTGCTTGCCTTCCTGGGCCTCGCAGTTGGGCTCGCAGGAATGGTTGATCCAGCGCGCGTCGTTGCCCTTGTCGCCACCGTCGATCACGCGGCCGGAGCTGAGCGCGAAGAAGAAGGTGTGGAAGGGATCGTCCGGATTGGTCGGATGGCGGCGGTCGGCTTCCTTGGCGCTGATGCGTTCGCCGCCGTACTCGATGATGCGCGTGCCCGCGGGAATCTTGCGCGCGGCGAAGACGCCGTTGCCGTGCAGCTTGGAGCGGCGGACGACATGCCAGGGCTTGATCGGGGTGTCTTCGTTGGTCATTGTTGAGTGGAAGTGGCGGTGAGACGAAACAGAATTATATCGGCGCCTATTTGACAGCTTGATGGGCGTATAGTGTGCGCCGCCCTGTCCCTCCCTGAATACGCATCATGATCGTCCGTCCGCGTCCTTCCGCGCTGGCTCTGTTCTTTGTCCTGCGCGGCTCCATCATCCCCCGCATCTTCAGCCGCATTCTTGTCATCACGCTGCTGTCTTGCGCCGTGGTGTGGATGTACCACCAGCAATGGTTTTCGCCCGCACATCTGTCGGCGGTGCCGTTTTCGCTGTTCGGCCTGGCCCTGTCCGTGTTCATGGGCTTTCGCAACAACGTCTGCTACGACCGCTGGTGGGAAGCGCGCAAGCAGTGGGGCGACCTGATCGTGCAGGCGCGCAGCCTGGCGCGCGAAAGCGCGGTGCTGCTGGCGGCCAGCACCGCCAATCCGGTGCAGGAACGCATCGTGCGGCGTTGCATCGGCTTCGGCTACGCGCTGGCGGCGCGGCTGCGGCAGGAAGACATGGCTTCTGCCGCGCGCCCCTGGGTGCAGCAGGACGAGGCCGAGACGCTTAACGGCTGCCGCAACGTGCCCGACGCCCTGCTCATGGCCATCAACCGCGACCTGGCGGCCTGCCTGCGGCGCGGCGAGCTGAGCGACATCCTGTACCAGGGCCTGACTCAGCGCGTGGCCGCCTGCGCCGCCATCCAGGCGGCCTGTGAACGCATCAAGTTCACGCCTTCGCCCTTCGCCTATTCGCTGCTGCTGCACCGCACGGCCTGGCTGTTCTGCCTGCTGCTGCCCTTCGGCCTGGTGGGCACGCTGGAATACATGATGCCGGCGGCCGTCACCATCGTGGCCTATACCTTCTTCGGCCTGGACGCCGTGGGCGACGAACTGGAAGACCCGTTCGGCTCCGACGAGAACGACCTGCCGCTGTCGGCCCTGGCCCGCGTGATCGAGATCGATTTGCTGGAAGGCCTGGGTGTGCGGCCCCTGCCCGAGCCCGCCGTGCCGGTGGACTTCGTGTTGCGCTGACGCGCGTCTATTCCGCCATGCCGGTCAGCGGCAGCTTGGTTTCCTTCAACCGGCGCAGCACGAAGCAGGATTTGCTGTGCCGGATGCCCGGGATGCGGTAGAGCTGTTCGCGTAGCAGCCGCTCGTAGTCGCGGGTGTCGCGCACGGCGATGCGGATGTAATAGTCGTAGTCGCCCGACACCAGGAAGGCTTCCAGCACCTCGGGAATCTGCGCCAGCGCCCGGCCGAACTCGTACAGCGTTTCCTCGCTATGGCTCTCCAGGGTGACGTGGACGATCACCGTGTCCATGAAGCCCAGGCTGGCCGGATCGATGTCCACGGTATAGCCGCGGATTACCCCGGCGCTTTCCATGCGCTTGATGCGGTTCCAGCACGGCGTGGATGACAGGCCCACGGCCGCGCCGATGTCGTTCAGGCTGGCGCGCGCGTTGTCCTGCAGCACCTTCAAAATGGCGAGATCGAACTTGTCCAGGTTCATTTTCTTTGATTCCCTAAAATCAAAGATAAATTTACTCTGTCTGGTGGTTATTCGTGGAAAAGAAGATAAATATTCTTCCGATCTACGAATAAGATAGATAGCATGAATGATCGCCTGCACCCCACCGCCGCCGCCGCGCTTGCCGCCACTGAACGCCCCGCCGATAACGGGGCGAAAATTCTGCTCGACACGCTGATTGCCTACGGCGTGGATACCGTCTTCGGGTATCCCGGGGGCGCGGTGCTGCCGCTGTATGACGCCCTCTACGCCGAGCCGCGCCTGCGCCACGTGCTGGTGCGCCACGAGCAGGCCGCCGTGCACGCCGCCGAAGGCTATGCCCGCAGCACCGGCCGTACCGGCGTGGTCTTCGTCACGTCCGGCCCCGGCATGGCCAACACCACCTCCGGCCTGCTGGACGCCATGTGCGATTCGATCCCGGTGCTGTGCATCAGCGGCCAGGTCGCCACGGCGGCCATCGGCACCGACGCCTTCCAGGAATGCGACGCCATCGGCATCTCGCGCTCGGTGACCAAGTGGAATACCCAGGTCCGCTCGGTGGACGATGTGGCGGCCGTGGTGGCCCGCGCCTTCGAACTGACCCGCCAGGGGCGCCCTGGCCCGGTGCTGCTGGATTTCCCCAAGGACGTGCAGCTGGCGGTGCCGCGCGACGCGGATGACGATGCCGTGCCCTCGCAACAGCGGCTGGCCGCGCTGCGCGCGCGCCGCCAGGCGGGCAAGCTGGCGCCCAAGCTGCCGCAATCCGCCGTGCGCCGCGCCGCTGCGCTGATCGCCCAGGCCAAGCGGCCCATCTTCTACGGCGGCGGCGGGCTGGTGAACGCCGGTCCCGAAGCCTGCGAGGCCTTTACCGATCTGGTGCGCCATACCGGCGCGCCTTGCACTCTGACCCTGATGGGCCTGGGCGCATTCCCCGCGTCCGACCCGCAGTTCGTCGGCATGCTGGGCATGCATGGCACGGTCGAGGCCAATCTGGCCATGCATAACGCGGACCTGGTGGTCTGCATCGGCGCCCGCTTCGATGACCGCATCACTGGCAAGCTGTCGGAGTTCTGCCCGCATGCGCGCAAGATCCACATCGACATCGACCCCGCCTCCATCAACAAGGTGGTGCGCGTGGACGTGGCGCTGGTGGGCGATTGCCTGCCGCTGGTGCGCGCGCTGCGCGCCGAACTTGGCGACGACCCCATGGACGCGGCGCGGCTGGCGCCCTGGTACAAGCGCATCGCCGCCTGGCGCGCCCAGGACTGCCTGGGCTATACCCCGGCGGCTGACGCGATCCTGCCGCAGCACCTGATGTCGCGCCTGAACGCGGCGCTGGCGGACCGCGACGCCATTGTCTCGACGGACGTGGGCCAGCACCAGATGTGGGCCGCGCAGTACCTGCGTTTCGACAAACCCAACCGCTGGTTGACCTCCGGCGGCGCAGGCACCATGGGCTACGGCGTGCCCGCCGCCATCGGCGCGCAAGTCGCCCATCCGGACAAGACCGTGGTCTGCGTCAGCGGCGACGCATCGGTGCTGATGAACATCCAGGAACTGTCCACCGCCATGCAGCACCAGACGCCCGTCAAGGTCGTGCTGTGCAACAACGGCTACATGGGCATGGTGCGGCAGTGGCAGGAGCTGATCCATGGCGGGCGCTACAGCCACAGCTACAACGCCTCGCTGCCCGACTTCGTGGCGCTGGCCCGCGCCTTCGGCTGGGGGGCGGCCCGCGTGGACGACCCGGCGCAGCTGGATGCGGCGCTTGCCGAATGCCTGGCGCATGACGGCCCCTACTTCCTGGACGTGGCGGTTTCGGCGCAGGAAAACTGTTTCCCGATGATGCCTGCCGGACATGGGCATCAGAAGATGATGCTGGCCGAAGGCGTCTGGTATCAGGACGAGACGACCTGATCGCCGCAGGGCTGCGGGCGCAGCCCTGCATCTCGCTTCAAAACTGGATCGACAAGCCGCCGTCCACCACCAGCACGTGCCCGTTCACATATGACGCGGCCGGTGACGCCAGGAACACGGCGGCGCCTGCGATTTCTTCGGGTTCGCCCCAGCGCCCCATGGGATTGCGCGTGGCGATGCGCGGGCCCACGTCGGGGTCGGCCACCATGGTGGCGTTGGTTTCGGTGGCGAAGGTACCCGGCGCGATGGCGTTGCTGGTGATGCCGTGGCGGCCGAATTCCGCCGCCAGCGCGCGCACCATGCCCGTCAAGCCTTGCTTGGCCGCGGGATAGACCGCATCGCCCGAGCGTGCCAGTTCGCCCACCACCGAGGTGATCGCGATCATGCGGCCGCTGCCCTGGCGCACCATGCGTTCGGCGGCGAACTTGGCCAGCAGCATGCCGGCGACCAGGTCCGTGTCGATCAGTTCGCGGATCTCGGCGGGGCTGGTGTCGCGCAAGGTCTTGCGGTTGCGCGCGCCGACGTTGTTCACCAGGATGTCCAGGCGGCGGTGGTCGCGGTCTATGTCCAGGAAAGCGCGTTCCATGGCGGCGTCGTCGCTGATGTCGAACGGCAGCGGATGCGCGTCCAGGCCGGCGGCAGTCAGTTCGCCCGCCGCAGCCGTGGCGGCCTCGGCATTGCGGCCGTTGATCAGCACGCGCGCGCCGCAGCCAGCCAATGCGCGTGCGATACAGAAGCCCAGCCCGCGGGCCGAGCCGGTCACCAGGGCGACTTGTCCCGTCAGATCGAAATTGCGCAGATACGGTAGCGTGTTCATGTCAGTCGTCTAGAGTGCTTCGTCTCAATCAGGGCCGCGCGGACCCGGCTCCACCGGTCCGCAGCGTCGCCCCCTAGGGGGAGGCGCGCAGCGCTGCGGGGGGATCTACCTATTCCCGGAACTCTGGCGCCCAGTGCAGCAGCCGCCGTTCCAGCCAGGTCACACAATAAACCAGCGCGATGCCGACGATGGACAGCAGCGTCACCGCCGCGAACATGTCGGTGGCGTTCAGCGTCGCCAGCGCGGTGATCATCAGATAGCCCATGCCCGTCGTGGATCCCACGAACTCGGCCAGCACCACGCCGATCAGCGCGAAGCTGATGGCATTCGGCAAGGCCGCGAAGGTCCACGCGGCCGCGGTCGGGATGCGCACGCGCCACAGGATCTGGCGCGGCGAGCCGCCCAGCGTGCGGCAGAAGTCCACCAGTTCGCGCTCCACGCTGCGTCCGCCCTTGTAGGTGTTGAAGAACACCAGGAAGAACACCACGAACCAGGACGTCACCACCTTGGAGGCCAGGCCCAGCCCGAAGAACATGGTGATGAGCGGCACGAAGGCGATGCGCGGCATCGAGTTGAAGGCCACGATGAAGGGGTTGAACACATCGGCCAGGAAGCGGCTGCGGCTGAGCGTCATGCCCACCACGAAGCCGCTGCCCACGCCCACCAGCAGCCCCACCATGGTGGCCTGCAGTGTCAGCCATAAATGCGGCCAGACCGAACGCGGGCCGGGCTGCAGCCATTCCCACAGCCGCACCGCCACGCGCGAGGGCTGGCTGATGAAGAAGGGATCGAACAAGGTGTTCTGGGTGAACCAGGGGATGCGCGTGAGCGTTTCCCAGGAGCCCAGGATGACGGCAAGTATCAGCACTTGCCACAGCGTGATGCGCAGCCGGCGCGCGATGCTGGCGCGGCGGTCCAGCCGCAGCTGGTCCTGCAAGGAGTCGGCGGAATAAGTCGTGGTCATGACGCGTATCGGTTCAGGCGGCGGCGCGGAACTGCTGTCCCAGCACACTCCAGAGGCTTTGCACGTGGGTCACGAACTGCGGCGTTTCGCGCAGCGTGAAGACGTCGCGCGGGTGCGGGATGTCGATGCGTTCGTCCAGCAGCACGCGGCTGGGCGGACCTGACAGCACCACCACGCGGTCCGACAGCAGGATGGCCTCGTCCAGGTCGTGCGTGACCATGACGATGGTCTGGCCCAGCTTGCGCCAGATCTCGATCAGTTCGCGGTGCAGGTGCGTCTTGGTGTGCGTGTCCAGCGCGCCGAAGGGTTCGTCCAGCAGCAGGATGCGCGGCTCGACCGCCAGGCTCATCAAGAGCGCCACGCGCCGCCGCATGCCGCCCGACAGCTGGTGCGGAAAGGCGTCGGCGAACTGGCTCAGGTGGCCCATTTCCAGCAGCTCGGCCACGCGGCGCTCGATCTTGTCGGCGGCCACGCCCTGGAACTTCAGGCCCAGCGCCACGTTTTTCCTTACGCTGAACCAGGGCAGCAGCGTGTCCTTCTGGAAGATGTAGCCCAGGGCCGGCGGCACCTGCCCGTCGACGATGCGGCCGTCCACGCGGATCGTGCCGGTGGTCGGACGCAGGAAGCCCGCGATCATGTTCAGCAGCGTGCTCTTGCCGCAGCCGGACGGCCCGACGATGGAGACGAACTCGCCTTCCGGAATCGTCAGGCTGACCTCGCCCACCGCGTGCGTGGTGGCCTGGCGCGTCTGGTAGGCCTTGCCCACCTGGTCCAGCGTGATCATCAGAGGCCCCGGGCGCGGCGCACGAAGCTCATGTTCACGCAACGGTCGTAGGGCACGGTCTTGATCTCGTCGTTGGAGAACTGGCGGCCGTCGCCCATGATGGCTGTCATGCGGTCATAGGCGTCCTGGGTGATGATGTTGTCCTTCAGGAACACCGTTTCCTTGTAGACGCCCAGCGTCTTCTCGATGGCGGCGCGCGGGAAGGCGTTCAGGTAGTCATCGTAGATGGCGTCGGTGACGGCCGCGGCGCTGTTGGCGCTGATGAAGTCCTGCGCGCGGACCAGCGCCGTCACGAAGGCCTGCACCACTTCGGGGCGTTTCTGGATGGTGTCCTGCAAGGTCAGGGCCGCGATGCCGGGCACGTCGCCGCCCATGAATTCGTTCCACGAGCTCTCGGTCGTGGCGTCGAAAATGGGCACGCCCCAGCCTTCTTGCTTGGCCTGTTCCATCATGGACATGGTGGCCATGCTGGCCGACACGGAGCCGGTCTTGAGCGCGCCCAGCATGGTGGCCAGATCGCCCAGGGGGCGGATGTCCACCTTGTCGGCCACGCCGGCCTTCTGCATCAAGTACAGCGCCATCAGCCAGGTGCTGGACTGCGGCTGGGTGGCGCCCACGCGCTTGTCGGCCAGGTCCTTCAGCGATTTGATCTTGCCGCTTTCGAAGTCCTCGCGGCGCACGATGATGTTGGCGTAGGTGAGCTTGCGGTCAAAGCCGAACACCAGCGTGGCGGGCTTGCCGGCCAGCGTCAGCGCGGGGGCGGCCGTGGCCGCAGTGGCGCCGAACGCGATCTGGCCCGCGGCCAGCAGCTGGTTGGTGCGCGGACCGCTCTGCGAATTCAGGTATTCGACTTCCAGGCCGCCTTCGCCGAAGTAGCCCTTCTTCAGTGCAACATAGCCCGCGGCAAAGAACGGGTCGATGCTGCCCTGGCCGTAGACGACGCGGCCGAGCTTGGGCTGCGCGAACGCGACGCGGCCGTTGACCAGGCTGAAGCTGGCCAGCGCGCCTGCGGCGGCGAGCACGCGGCGGCGGGTGGTGAAGTCGGGGCTGTTGCTCATGTCGTCCTCGGTATAGGTCTGGTTGCAGCGGTTTGGCGTAGACAATACCCCAGCCACTGGCGTCCAACAATGGAAAACGCCCGGTTGCCCGGGCGTTGTGCGCGATGGTCGGGTAGCGGCGCGTCGGACGCCGTGCCCGTTTTACGCGGCGGTCTTTTTCGGCGCAGCCTTCTTCACCGCTTTCTTGACGGCCGTTTTCGTGGCCGTCTTGGTTGCGGTCTTCTTCACAGCGGCCTTTTTGGCCGGCGCTTTTTTGGCGGCGGTCTTGGTCGCGGTTTTGGCAGCCGTCTTGGCCGGCGCGCGGCCCGGCTTTTCAGGACGCGGTTCGAACTCGAAGCCGATCTTGCCGTCCGGCTGGCGGACGAGGAAGGCCTTGAACTTGCGGTTGGTGCGGCTGGAGACGAAGCCGTCGAGCAGATCGGTGCGGCCGTTGGTCAGCAGCTTTTCCATCTGCTCGCGCGAGATTTCCTGCTGCAGGATGACCTTGCCCGACCGGAAATCGCAGCTCTTTTCGGGGCCGACGGATTTCTCGCAGACGTAGCTCATGCCGTGCTCGAACACGCGCGACTGGCACTTGGGGCACGAACCCACCGGCGTGTGGCCGGAGAAGTCCACGGCTTCCGCGTCGTCTTCGTCGTTCTGGCCGAAGTCGAACTCCAGCTTGAATTCATCGCTGATGCGCAGGATGGCGGCGAACGGCCGGCCCATCTTGCTGATGAAACCTTGCAGCGGGCCGATCTCGCGCTTGGCCAGCAGCTCTTCGACTTCCGGCAGTTCGAACGTGCGGCCGCCCGGGTGCTTGCCGATGGAGAAGTCGCAGGCGGTGCAGGCAAAGCGGCGATAGTTTTCCTTCACCACGGCGCCGCACTTGGGGCACGGCGTCTGCAGCGTGGCGTAGTCGCCCGGCACCGTGTCGCGCTCGTATTCCTTGGCGCGCTTGACGATGACCTGCGTCATCTGCGCGATCTCGCGCATGAAGGCTTCGCGGTCCAGGGCGCCCTGCTCGATCTGCTTGAGCTTGTGTTCCCATTCGCCGGTCAGTTCCGGCGAGGTCAGTTCGGTCACGTCCAGGCCGGACAGCAGCGTCATCAGCTGGCGCGCCTTGGCGGTAGGCACCAGGTCGCGGCCTTCGCGGCGCAGGTAGACCTCGTTGAGCAGGCCTTCGATGATGGCGGCGCGCGTGGCCGGCGTGCCCAGGCCGCGCTCGGACATGGCTTCGCGCAGTTCTTCGTCGTCCACCAGCTTGCCCGCGCCTTCCATGGCCGACAGCAGCGTGCCTTCGTTGAAGCGCGCCGGCGGCTTGGTCGACAGGCCGACGGCCTCGACGTCCTCGGTGCGTACGGTCTCGCCGTCCGCCACGGGCACCAGGTTGGCGTCTTCACCCTGGGCTTCCTTGCCGTAGACAGCCAGCCATCCCGGGCTGACCAGCACCTTGCCGTCGGTGCGGAAGCGGTGTCCCTGCACTTCGGTCATGCGGGTGGTCACGCGGTATTCCGCGGCGGGGAAGAACACCGCCAGGAAGCGCTTGAGCACCAGGTCGTACAGCTTGGCCTCGGCCTCGCTCAGATCGTGCGGGATCTGCAGCGTGGGGATGATGGCAAAGTGGTCCGACACCTTCTTGTTGTCGAAGATGCGGCGGTTCGGCTTGACCCATTGATTGCCAACCACGGTTTCCGCGTGGCGCGACAGGCCGCCCACGGCATTGGAGCCGCCCTTGGCCAGCGCGCGCATGGTTTCCTGCACCGTGGTGACGTAGTCCTCGGGCAGGTAGCGCGAATCGGTACGCGGGTAGGTCAGTGCCTTGTGGCGTTCGTACAGGGTCTGGGCCAGCGACAGCGTGGTCTTGGCCGAAAAGCCGAAGCGGCCGTTGGCTTCGCGCTGCAGCGAGGTCAGGTCGTACAGGGCCGGCGACATCTGGGTCGACGGCTTGGATTCCTCGGTGACGTTGCCCGGCTGTTCGCGGCAGGCGGCCACCACGCTTTGCGCGGCGGCTGCCGACCACAGGCGTGATTCGCGCTTTTCCGGGTCGCGGTCGTCTTTCTTGAACTGCGGGTCGATCCAGCGGCCTTCGTACAGGCCGGCGGCGGCCACGAAGGTGGCGCGCACTTCCCAGTAGTCGCGCGGCACGAAGCGGCGGATGCGCTCTTCGCGCTCGGCCACGATGGCCAGCGTGGGCGTCTGCACCCGGCCGACCGGCGTCTTGAAGAAGCCGCCGTCCTTGCTGTTGAAGGCGGTCATGGCGCGGGTGCCGTTGATGCCCACCAGCCAGTCGGCTTCGGCGCGCGAGCGGGCGGCCGCTTCCAGCGGCTTGAGCTGGACGTCGTCGCGCAGGTTGGCGAAGGCCTCGCGGATGGCGGCCTGGGTCATCGACTGCAGCCAGAGGCGCTGGATCGGCTTCTTCACGCCCGCGTACTGAATGATGTAGCGGAAGATCAGTTCGCCTTCGCGTCCCGCGTCACAGGCGTTGATGATGGCGTCCACGTCCTTGCGCTTGGCCAGGCGAACCAGCAGCTTGAGGCGTTCGGCCGACTTCTTGTCGGTGGGGCCCAGTTCGAACTCGGGCGGAATCACGGGCAGGTGCGTGAAGCTCCACTTCCCCTTGACCGGATCGTTGGGCGCGACCAAGCTGAGCAAGTGGCCGATGCTCGATGCGAGGACGTAACGTTCGCTTTCAAAATAGTCGCCCTCGCGCGCAAAGCCTCCCAAGGCGCGTGATATATCAAGGGCCACCGAGGGCTTCTCGGCAATAATCAGCGTTTTATTCATGTGTATCCAGTGGCGGCAGTCCCGCCGTAGTAGCGCGGATAATAAGATCGGAGATTCGCCAGATGCAAGTCGGCACTGAAAGACAAGCGGGATCCGAACTACACGCTTGGCGTCAATTTCTGGCGCGGAGCACCCTCTGGCTAGGTGTTTTGCTGCTGGGAAGCGCCGCGGTTTGCTGGGTCGCCGCCAACTGGCAAGACATGACAAAAGTGCAGCGCTTCGCCGGCATCCAGGGCCTTTTGGCGATTTGTGCGCTGGCCGCCGCGTGGGCCGGACTGCGCCTGCGGGGCAGTCCAGGCGTGCGGCGCACCATACCGGGCGCCCTGCTCGCCCTGGCCGGCATCCTCCTGGGCGCCCTGCTCGCATTACTAGGCCAAACTTACCAGACTGGCGCCGATACCTGGGAATTGTTCGCCTGGTGGGCGTTGCTGCTGCTGCCCTGGGCGCTGGCCGCCGGCAGCCAGGCCGTCTGGCTGCTGTGGGCGCTGGTGCTGAACGTGGCGGTGGCCTTGTGGCTGGGCGAGCGGGTGTTCTCCTGGGTGCTGATATTCGGCGGCCCGGGCGTGCCCGGTCTGATGATGGCCGGCCTGAACCTGGTGCTGCTGCTGGGCTGGGAGCTGGCTGCCCGCCGCTGGCGCGCCAGCACCCTGGTCGGTCCGCGGGTCCTGGCCGCCCTGGCGATCAGCGTGCTGGTGCTGACCCAGATGCTTGGCGACTTCCTGGGCCGCGGTCTGGGCCTCTATAACGGCATCGCCTGGGTCGCGGTGACCCTGGGCCTGGGCTTCTATTATCAGAAGGGCCGGCGCGACCTGATCATCCTGGCCATGCTGGCCGCCGGCGTCATCTGCGTGTCGCTGCGGGTGGCGGGCGAATGGCTGCTGCGCCTGGAGCCCGGCGTCTGGGCGGCCCTGCCGCTGGCGGCGCTGCTCATGGCCGAGGCCGTCTTGGCCGCGCGCTGGCTGCGCCGGCTTGCCGGCGACCCGCAGACGGCGGTGGCCGCGGCCGCCGATTCCGAGCCGGCTGCGGCGTCGGCCGGCAACTCGGTGGACCCGGCCGACGCCAGCGCGCCGGTCGCGCAATTGGCGCCGACCCCGGCGCCGCAGGCGGATCCGCCCTGGTACGTGCAGTGCCTGTTGGGCTTGAGCGCCTGGCTGTCGACGGTGTTGCTGCTGGTGTTCATCGCCTTCTCGGGCTTCATCACCTCCGAAGGCGGCGCGCTGGTGGCCGGGCTGGTGCTGTGCGCGGCCGGCGTGGCGGTGCTGCGCAGCGATGCGGGCCCGTTCTGGCGCCAGTGCGGCACGGCCATGGCCTTTGCCGGGCAGATCCTGATCATCTTCGGGCTGTCCAGCTCGACCTCGTTCGCCAGCGCCTGCGTGTTCGTGCTGCTGATGGCGGCCACGGTCTACGCGGTCGGGCCCGACGTCATCCTGCGCTTCCTGAGTGGCCTGCTGATCGCCGCGGCGGGGGCGGGCCTGATCTGGCGCGGCCTGTCGCCCGACCTGGGCGGCGAAGACCTGTTGGACGCCTGGCTGGGCTTCGACGCCATGCGCGCCACCTTCGTGTGGCTGCCCATCGCCGTGACCGGCGCCTGGGCCACCGCCGTCATCTTCAGCCTGAGCCACCGCCTGGGCGGCAAGCGCGCCCACGCGCTGCAGCCGCTGGCCTGGGCCTTCCTGCTGTCGGTGCAGGGCATGGTGTGGCTGGCGGGGGGCATCTCCGCCCAGCAACTGCCCGCCATGTGGCAGCTGAATCCGCACACGGCGGTGCTGGTCATCGCAGGCGCGCTGCTGCCCGTGGGGGCCGCCTTCGCGGTGCTCTGGCCCCGCCGCCATGTGCTGACCGCGGGCGTCACCTGGGGCGTTCCGATAGCCCTGCTGATCCTGTCGCTGTTCTGGCTGCCCAGCCCGGGCGTGGGCTTCGCACTGGCCTGGCTGCTGCTGGGCTTCGGCTTGAACCAGTCGCGCGTGGTGGTGTTCGGGGTGATCAGCCTGCTGGCCTATCTGGGCGTCTATTACTACCAGTTGGACGTGCCGCTGCTGCAAAAGGCCTTGTGGCTGGGCGGCGCCGCGCTGCTGCTTTTCGTGCTGCGCGCCCTGGTGTGGCTGGTGCCGCGCCTGATGCGCACCATTGCCCCCAGCCGGCGCGCGCCTCTGCCGCCGGTGTCGGCGCCCTTGCGCTGGCGCACGCTGGCCATCCTGGGCGGCCTGGCGCTGGTGCTGGCGGTTACCAACGGCGGCATCTGGCAGCGTGAAAAGCTGCTGGCTTCGGGCAAGGTGGTCATCCTGGAACTGGCGCCGGTGGATCCCCGTTCGCTGATGCAGGGCGACTACATGGCGCTGAACTTTGCGGCCAGCCGGGAGGTCACGCGCCTGCGGCTGGGCGGCGAGCGTCCCGAGGCCGAGGAGTCGGTCATGGGCTACGAGCCGGACGGCTATGTGATGCTGCAGACCGATGCGCGCGGCGTGGGCCAGCCGCTACGCATCCAGCCCGACACCCACCCGCACAGCGAGGCGGAAGTGCCGCTGCGCTACCGCATCCGCGACAACAGCGTGCGCATCGTGACCAATGCCTATTTCTTCCCGGAAGGCCAGGCCGAGCGCTATCAGGTCGCCAAGTACGGTGAGCTGCGCGTCGCGGACAACGGCGAGGCGCTGCTCGTTCGGATGCTGGACCAGGATCTCAAGCCGCTGTAGCGGCGGGCAGCGGGAAGCGCCGCGCCCATAGCGCGGTGGCTTCCCGCAGGAAATGGCCGCGGTCCGCGGCGTCGATGGCGTCAAAGCCCAAGGCGCGCCAGGCGGCCCTCAGCGCCGCCAGGGGCGCGCCGGTGTCGATGGGCGGGGCGCCGTTCTGCTTGGACAGTTTCAGGCCGCTGGCGGGGTCTAGGATCAGCGGCACATGCAGGTAGCGCACCGGCGGCAGGTTCAGCAGCCGCCCCAGCACTCGCTGGCGCGCGGTGGAGCTGAGCAGGTCCGCGCCGCGCACCACGTCGGTCACGCCCTGCGCGGCATCGTCCACCACCACTGCCAACTGGTAGGCCCACAGGCCGTCGGCCCGCCGCAAGGCGATGTCGCCCACCGCCTGCGCCACGTCCTGTTCCTGCGGACCCAGCCAGCGGTCCACGAAATGTTCCACGCCCTCCGGCATGATCACGCGCCAGGCGCGGGCCTGGCGGCCCTCCGGCAAGCCGTGGCGGCAGGTGCCGGGATACGGCCGTTCACCGTCGGCGCCGGGCGTGGTCTGGCCGCGCAGCGCCGAATCGGCGATTTCGCGCCGGGTGCAGCCGCAGCCGTAGATCAGGCCGCGCGCGGCCAGGGCGTCGAAGGCGGCCTGATAGGCGTTGTTGCGGCGCGATTGCCACATGATGTCGCCATCCCAGGCCAGGCCCAGCGCATCCAACTGGCCCATGATGACCTCGGCCGCGCCGGGCACCGTGCGCGGGGTGTCCACGTCCTCAATGCGCAGCAGCCAGCGTCCGCCATGGGCGCGCGCATCCAGCCAGCTGGCCAGCGCGGCAACCAGCGAGCCCGCATGTAGCGGGCCGCTGGGGCTGGGGGCGAAGCGGCCGATGTAATTCACGATGGGATACCCGCGCGGCCTTGCGCGCGGGGTGGGGCAAGCGGCATCAAGCGACGCGGATGCCGGTCAATGCAGCAGGCGCACGCCGTCTTCGTCCAGTAGCTCTTCCAGGACCAGGTTGTCGATCTCGGCTTCCTGGCTCCAGAGAACCATGAGGGCGATGATCTTGATCTTGGACAGCGGCACGGGCGTTTCCGGTGAAGCCAGGCCCCGGTCGATGACGATCTCGCGCAGCGGCGCGGGCAGCACGCCGGCCGATTCCAGGAAGGCGATGAAGCCGATGGATTCGGTGCCGAGCTGCAGGTATTCGTTGTCGGTGTAGATCCGGGTGCCGGTGGCGGGCGCCTGGGCGAGATCGACGCAGCGTTCGGTGGTTTCGGCCAGGCCGTACAGCCAGCCTAGGGCGTCGTCGATGTCTTCGTGCTCGAAACCGGCGGCGGCAAGCCGCTTTGCGAGCACGTCGGCCGCAGGACAGGCTTGCGGCGTGTAGTAATTCTCGTACAGATAAACCAGGATATCGAACATATGGCGCAGTTTTGTGCCTGTGTGCACAGTCGGCCCGGAGATCGGCAGACCAGCAAACATGAATTTTACTTTACGCTGATTTAAAAGGCCGGGCAACCGCCCGGAAGGTGGAATGTTGTATGGCGTCACCTTGCGGCAACACGCGCACATTTTCACCTTAAATGCTGCCAATATTCATGATTCGGAGCAAAAAGGGGCGGGCCTCGCAGGTCCGCCCCTTTTTTTGTTTCACACCACTGGTCAGGCTGCCTTGGGCGCGCTTTCCAGCTTCAGCTGCGATAGCTGACGCATGAACACCGGGATGCAGATCGCCAGCCCGGCCAAGCCGCTGGTCAGGCCCGGCAGGATCGTCAGCAAGGCGCCGATGGTGCACAGCCAGCGCTCCCAGCTCTTCATGCCTACCAACATGTAACGCGAGAACGCCGCCGACAGCAGCACCAGGCCGACCATGCAGCCGAATAGCGTGACGAAGAAGTCATACCAGGTGAAGCCCTGCACCGAAATCAGCAGCGAAGGCGAGAACACGAACACGAAGGGCACGATCAGCTTGGTGATGCCCAGCCTGAAGGCCGTGTTGCCGGTCTTGAACGGGTCGCTGCCCGCCATGCCCGCCGCCGCGTAGGCCGCCAGCGCCACGGGCGGCGTGATGTCCGCCAGGATGCCGAAATAAAACACGAAGAAGTGCGCCGCAATCGGCTGCACGCCCAGCTGCACCAGCGTGGGGGCGGCGACCGCCACCATGATCAGGTAGTTCGCCGTGGTGGGCACGCCGCAGCCCATCAGGATGCAGACGATGCCGGTCATGATGAGCGCGGCGATCAGCGTCAGCGTCTGCATATTGGCGATGGTGTCGGGGATCACCATGGCCGCGCCGCTGGCCAGCACCTGCGAGGCCGCGATCACGATGTACGAGATCTTGAACCCCACGCCGGTCAGCGTCACCACCCCGATCACGATGCCCACGGTGCCCGCGGCCGCGCCCACCGCCAGCGCGTACTTGGCGCCGGTCTCGAAGGCTTCGTACAGGTCGCGCCAGCGCAGCCGCTGGAACGGATTCAGCAGGCCTACGATGATGCAGCCGGTAATTCCCGCGAAGGCCGCCAGGTACGGCGTGCGGCCGCTGGCCAGCACGCCGATCAGCAGCACCAGCGGGATCAGCGTCGGCCAGCGCATCTTGAACGACTGCTTGAGCTTGGGCATTTCCTCTTCGGTCAGGCCGCGCAGCCCTTCGCGCTTGGCCTCGAAGTGCACCTGCATGAACATGCCGAAGAAGTAAAGGAAGGCCGGGAAGATGCCCGCGATGGCGATCTGCTGGTACGGAATGCCCAGGAATTCGATCATCAGGAACGCGGCCGCGCCCATGATGGGCGGCGTGATCTGCCCGCCCGTGCTGCTGGCGGCTTCCACGCCGGCGGCGAAGTGCCGCGGATAGCCGATGCGGATCATGGCCGGAATGGTCAGCGAGCCGACCGTGACCGCATTGGCCACCGACGAGCCCGACAGCATGCCGAACATGGCCGAACCGAACACCGACACCTTGGCCGGCCCGCCGGCATAGCGCCCGGCGACGGTCGAAGCCACGTCCAGGAACAGCTGGCCCAGGCCGATGCGGGTGGCCAGCACGCCGAACAGCACGAAGTGGAAAACGTAAGTCGCGACCACGCCGACCGCCACGCCATACACGCCCTGGCTGGTCAGGTACATGTGGTTGACGACCTGCGGCCAGGTGTTGCCGGCATGCTTGAGCAGGCCCGGGAAGTACGGCCCGAACATGGCGTACACCATGAACACGATGGCGATGATGGGCAGCGGCCAGCCCATGGCGCGGCGCGTGGCTTCCAGCAGGCCAATCAGCAGGATGGACCCCATCAGCACGTCCATGGGCATGGGATTGCCCACGCGGAACGCCAGGTCCTCGAAGATGTAGGGGATGTACAGCACCGACAGCGCCAGCGCGATGGCGATGATCCAGTCGTACAGGGGAATGCCGCCAGGCGAGAACCAGGTGGACTTGGGCTGGCGCTGGTAGTGCGACTTGGAAAAGCCGAACACCAGGAAGATCAGGCTCAGCACGAAGGCCAGGTGTACGCCGCGGTGCGTGGCCTCGCGCAGCAGGCCGAAGCCGGCCGTGTAGTAGTGAAACAGGGACAAGGTGACGAGCAGGCCCGACACGATCCAGGTGGCCGTCTTGTCCAGCGGCCGGAAGCGGATTTCCGAATCGTACTTTTCCGCCAGCTGCTGGGTTTTTTCGTGGTCTATTTCCATCGCGGAGAGTCTCTGGTGATACAGCAAGCAGGGCCGCTCGTGGCGGCCCTGCTCAAACACGGCGAGTCAGATTGCGCCGTGATCTTTCCGTAAAAGGAGAGTCGGCTCGCTTATTTCAGCAGGCCGACTTCCTTGTAGAACTTCTCCGCGCCCGGATGGAACGGAATACCCGCGCCCTTGACGGCGTTTTCCTTGGTAATCAGCTTGCCCTTGGCGTGGCCGGTGTCCAGCGTCTTGCGCGTGGCGTCGCTGTACAGCGCCTTGGTCACGTCGTACACCACCTGGTCGGGGATCTTGGCCGAGGTCACCATCTGTGCGTTGACCGAAATGGTCTTCACTTCCGGGATGTTCTGGTACGTATTGGCGGCGATGACGTCAGGCGTGAAGAACTCCTGCTTGCCGCGCAGCGCGTCGATTTCCGGGCCCACCAGCGACACCAGTTCGATATTGCCCGTGGAGGCCAGTTCGGCGATCGCGCCGGCGGGGGCGCCGCCCACGAAGAAGAACGCATCCAGGCCGCCGTCCTTGAGCTTGTCGCCGGCCTGGTTGGGCTTGAGGTATTCGGCCTTGATGTCCTTGTCCGTCATGCCATAGGCGCCCAGGATCAGACGCACGTCCACCAGCGTGCCGGAGCCCGGCTCGTCCATGGACACGCGCTTGCCCTTCAGGTCCGCCACGCCCTTGATGCCCGAGCCCTTGCGCGTCACCAGGTGGATGCTTTCCGGATACAGGGTGGAGATCAGGCGCAGGTCCTGGGCCTTGGGCTTGCCTTCGAAGGTGCCGGTGCCGCTATAGGCCCAGAAGGCCACGTCGGACTGCGTGAAGCCCGCTTCGAACGAACCGCCGATGATGCCGTTGATGTTGGCGACCGAGCCGTTGGAGGCCACCGCCGTGGCAATGAGCTTGCCCGGCTGCGACACGGCGTTGCCGATGATGCCGCCAACCGGATAGTAGGTGCCGGCGGTGCCGCCGGTGCCGATGCGGAAGAACTGCTGGGCCTGCGCCGAACCGGCGGCGCCGACGGCGGCGGCCGCGAGAGTCAGGGCGGTGATCCAATTCTTGAGTTTCATGCGAGCTTCTCCGATTCTTGCTGACGGGTGTCGATAATGTGATTTCTGCCGTTGGGCGAATTCCCCCGGCAAAAATGTGCCTCCCCTGGGGGGCTTTCTTTATGATGAAATTCTGTCATGCCCACCCCCTGTAGCCAATGATTACAGGGCTATGGTTTTCCAGGGGGTCGCATCGCCCAAGGTTATGGGTGGTCCCGCTTTGGTTATGGTGTGCGCTTACATCCCTGCAGTGCTGATAACGGAGTTTCCAAGATGTCCCAGGAAGTCATACGCGGCATTGCGCTGCCCCCCGCCGCCCAGCCGGGCGATCCCCTCGCCCGCGTCGACACGCCCAGCCTGGCGCTGGACTTGACCGCGTTCGAAGCCAACCTGCGCGCTATGCAGGCCTGGGCCGACCGCCACGAAGTGGCCCTGCGGCCCCACGCCAAGGCCCACAAATGCCCGCAGATCGCGCTGCGGCAGGTGGCCCTGGGGGCGCGCGGCATCTGCTGCCAGAAGGTCAGCGAGGCCCTGCCCTTCGTGGCCGCCGGCATTCGCGACATCCACATCAGCAACGAAGTCGTCGGCCCGGCCAAGATGGCGCTGCTGGGCCAATTGGCGCGCGCCACCAAGATCAGTGTCTGCGTCGACAACGCGCAGAACCTGACGCAGCTGTCGGCGGCCATGGTCCAGGCTGGCGCCCAGATCGACGTGCTGGTGGAAGTGGACGTGGGCCAGGGCCGCTGCGGCGTGTCCGACGACGCCACTGTCTTGGCGCTGGCGCAGCAGGCGCGCGCGCTGCCGGGCCTGAATTTCGCGGGCCTGCAGGCCTATCACGGGTCGGTGCAGCACTACCGCACCCGCGAGGAACGCGCCACCGTCTCCCGCCAGGCCGCGCGCATCGCCGCGTCCTACGCGCAGCTGCTGCGCGAAAGCGGCATCGCCTGCGACACCATCACCGGCGGCGGCACGGGCAGCGTGGAGTTCGACGCGGCCAGCGGCGTCTACACCGAATTGCAGGCCGGCTCCTATGCCTTCATGGACGGCGACTACGGCGCCAACGAATGGGGCGGTCCGCTCAATTTCCAGAACAGCCTGTTCCTGCTGTCCACCGTGATGAGCACGCCGACCCCGGACCGCGTGGTGCTGGACGCCGGCCTGAAATCGGCCTCCGCCGAATGCGGCCCGCCCGCCGTCTACGGCGAGTCCGGCCTGACCTGCATCGCCATCAACGACGAGCACAGCGTGGTGCGCGTGGAACCCGGCGCCACGGCGCCCGCGCTGGGCAGCGTGCTGCGCCTGGTGCCCGCGCACGTGGACCCCACCTTCAATCTGCACGACGGCTTGGTGGTGTTCAAGGACGGCGTGGTGCAGGACATCTGGGAAATTTCCGCGCGCGGCTTCTCGCGCTGAATCGACGCGCCCAAACGCAAAAAGGCTGGCGCGCCATCAGCGCGCCGGCCGTCAAAGCAGGTTGCCGGCTCAGGACTTACTGGGCCTTCTCCTGGATCTTTTCCCCGCCACGTTCGATGTCCTTGCCGGCACCTTCCATCGTGTTGCAACCGGCCGTGATGGCGGCTACCGCGAGCATCAGCGCAAGCCAGATTCGATTTGTCATTTTTTTCTCCTTTCGGCGTTCATGGGCGTAGCGGGTCATGCCGACGGCAGCCGCGCTATTTCTTGTTCAGCAAGTCCCGTGCCTGATCCTTGGCCTCGCCCACGTTGCGCTGCACCTTGCCCACGGTTTTCTCCGCCTTGCCTTCAAGCTCGGTCTCGCGGTTGCCGGTCAGCTTGCCGGCCGTTTCCTTGATCGTGCCTTTGACTTCCTTGGCAGCACCCTTGATGCGGTCGTTATCCATGTCGTCTCTCCTGGTTCCAGGTTGCGTAAAACCGCGCCGGAGCGGCCCGAGGGGCCTGGACTCCAGCTGCGGACGAACCCACTATAGGAAGCGCATGGCGTGCGCGTAAGAAGCGTGTGCATCAGTTCGGCTGGTACTTCTCTACCGAATCTTGTGGATCTGCCTTTCGGCCTGCTTGCCAGGTTGCTTTTGCTTTAGCGTTTGCTTGCGCGCCGGCTTTTCATATCCCACGATGCCGCGCTGCCGTGCCCAGATGATGGCCGCGCTGCGTCTGTGCACGTCCAGCTTGCTGTACAGCGCCGCCACATGATTGCGCACCGTGTTGCGCGACAAGTGCAGGCTGGACGCGATCTCCGGGTCCGTGTGGCCCTGGCACATCAGGCCCAGGATCTCGCGTTCGCGTGGCGTCAGGTCGGCCAATTCGCCTTGCCCCTGCGGCGTGCCTTCGGGCGCGCGGATCTGCGCCAGCTTCTCGATGACGGTGCGGCTGAACCACGAGGTGTCCTGCATGACCGTCTCGATCGCCTCCATCAGCTCCACCTCGTTGCGCTTGCGCTCGGTGATGTCCTGGATCGCCGCCAGCACGCAGGGCTGGTCCTGGATGGACACCGGCGCGGCCGACACCAGGCAGTCCAGCAGCGCGCCCTCGCGCGTGCGCAGCGCCATGTCCTGGCTGCGCACGCTGGCGCCCTGCTCCAGCGATGCCATGGCGCGGTCGTAGGCCTGCGGGTCGGTCCACAACTGCGCCAGCGCGTCCTCGTCGCGCGCCAAGGTCTTGGCGTCGTAACCCGTTGTGGCGATGAAGGCATCGTTGACTTCCAGCAGCTTGCCTGCCGTGGTGCTCAGCGTCATGGGCACGGGCGCCAGCCGGAACGCCGTGGCGAAGCGCTGTTCGCTATCGCGCAGCGCCGACTCGGCCTTGCGGCGCGGCTCCAGGTCATTGAAGGTGAACAGCATGCAGGGCTGCTCCGCGACTTCGATGGGCTGGCCCGCCACCACCACCAGCTTGGTGCCGCCGCCCTGCACCGCGATGCAGGATTCCATTTGAGGAATGGTCCTGCCTTCCTCCAGCCGTTGCAGCGCGTCTTCCCGTTGCGGCGTGTCGCCCAGCACGTCCAACTTGCGCAGGGACTTGCCCAGCACCTCTTCGCGCGTGTAGCCGGTCATCGTCAGAAAGCCGTCATTGACCTTCAGATAATGCAGGTCCTCCAGCGAGCAGATGACTGCCGGCGCGGGATTGGCGTTGAAGGTTCTTTCAAAGCGCTCTTCCGCGCTAAAGCGTTCGGTCACGTCCAGCAGCACCAGTACCATGCCCTCGGCCGCGCCCTGTGCATCGCGCAGCACCAGATTGCGCACCTGATGCATGCGGTTGAACTCCGGATCGCGCCGGCTGACCACTTCCACCACTACGTCCTTGAACGCCTCGCCCGCCAGGGCGCGGTCCAGCGGATACTGCGCCGCGCGCAGCACGCGATGGTTGCGATAGCGCAGCGCAAACGCCTTGCGGTAGCCGGCGGCGGTGCCGCCTAGCGCGGCCAGATCCGACGCGCCATGCATGGCCAGCGCCGTGTCGTTGGCCCAGACGATGCGACGGTCCTGATCCAGCAGGATGATGCCTTCGATCAGGCCGTCGATGATTTCCAGCAGATGGCGGCGTTCCGTCGTGAACGCCGTGGCAGTCTTCTTCATTCCGGCTCCTGGTTGAGCAAGAGATAAGAAGAAAGTACTAGATAAAGTCGTCCTGCGTGATCTGGGCGAACGCGGACATGGCTTCTATCGTGGACTTGCACGATACGCGTGCCGCTGCGCGTGTAGCGCTACACGTGAATCTTCAGGAGACATCCATGAACACGAACCAGAAGCCCGGCGATCCCGCCTACCAACCCGGCATCGACCCGTCCCAGCGTCCCGGACAGGAACCCGGCGATGCGCCGGAAAAGCAGGCTCCCGGCCAAGTGCCGGGCAAGCCTGGCCCGGATGATATTGATCCGGGCCGCACGACGCCGGAAGTGCCCGGCAACCCGGGGCAGCCCGGAGAGCAGCCCAGGCAGCCTGGCGAGCCCGGCCGGCCGGGTGATCCGGCTTAAGCCGGCCCACCCCTCAGCCCATCATGCAAACCGCCCCGGCGAGGCGGGGCGGTTTGCTGCGGGCATGGCGTCTTGCGCGTCTATCAGTCGACCTGAGCGCCCGACTGCTTCACCGCCTCGCCCCACTTCTTTACTTCGCCGGCAATGAAAGTACCGGTCGCATCAGGCGTCAGCGGCATCGGCTCCGCGCCGCGGTCGCGGAAGAACTTCTGCATGTCCGGCGAATTCAGCACCTGGCCGATCTGCTTGCTCAGATAGCCCGTCACCTCGGCCGGCGTATCGCGCGGCGCCAGCACCGCCGCCCAGCCGATGGCCTCGAAACCCGGATAACCCGATTCCGCCACGGTCGGCACATCAGGCAGCTGCGGCAGCCGCTTGGCCGTCGTCACCGCCAGCGCCACCGCCTTCTTGCTTTGCACATGCGGCAGGCCGGCGGTCACCGAGTCCACCATCAACGGCACCTGATGCCCCAGGAAATCCGCCTGCGCCGGGCCGCTGCCCTTGTACGGAATGTGGCGGATGTCGATCTTCGCCGCCGCCTTGAACATCTCGGCCGACAAATGCTGCGTGCCGCCAATGCCTGCGCTGGCATAGGCCAGCTCGCCCGGATTGGCGCGGGCCTGCGTCACCAGCTGTTTGAGCGACGTGATGCCCGAAGCCGGCGTCGCCAGGAACATCAGCGGCACCGAGAACACCCCCGACACCGGCGCGAAGTCCTTGGTCAGGCTGTAATTGATGGTCTTGTACAGCGTCTGGTTGACCGCCGCGGCAGAGCCCGCGATCACCAGCGTATAGCCGTCCGGCGTCGCGCGCGCCGCCTGTTCCATCCCGATATTGCTGCCCGCGCCCGCGCGGTTCTCCACCACGATGGGCTGCTTGACGGCCGCGCCCAGCTTTTCGGCCAGCGCGCGCGCAAAGATATCGGTCGCCTGCCCGGGCGGGAACGGCACGATCAGGCGGATGGGGCGCTCGGGAAAATCGGCATGCGCGGTCGCCGTGGCCGCCGCCAGCGCCAGGCCGGCGGCAAGACTGGAAAGAATACGTTTCATGATTGGTCAGTAAAAAGCGACAAAGGGCTGCGCGCGGGGGCGCGCCTGTTGCATAAAATAGAGCGCCCGCGTTGTCAGCCCTTTTGAGGCGGCCCGGGGCGGATCGGCAGGGGGTGCGTCACAATAGCATCCCCCCGTCGGTGCTAAATTCGCCTATTGGCATCGTCCAATTACTTTCTCACCCCCTGTTCTCTCATTCCGCAGGAACCGCCATGGAATTCAGCCAGTTCAACACCAACACCCTCATGGAGATCACCTCCCGCCCGGACCTCGTGTTCGTGCGCGGCCAGGGATCCTGGCTGGAGGATCACGCGGGCAAGCGATACCTGGACTTCGTCCAGGGCTGGGCCGTCAACACCCTGGGCCACAGCGCCCCGGAAATGCAGAAGGCCCTGCTGGACCAGTCCAAGCTGCTGATGAACCCCTCGCCGGCGTTCTACAACCTGCCCTCCATCGAGCTGGCCCAGCGCCTCACCGGCGCCTCGGTCTTCGACCGCGTCTTCTTCGCCAACAGCGGCGGCGAAGCCAACGAAGGTGCCATCAAGCTCGCGCGTAAATGGGGCCAGGTGCACAAGAAAGGCGCCTACAAGATCATCACCATGAACCACGGCTTCCACGGCCGCACGCTGGCCACCATGTCCGCGTCCGGCAAGCCGGGCTGGGACAAGATGTTCGCCCCGCAGGTCGAAGGCTTCCCCAAGGCCGAAATCAACGACCTGGAATCCGTGCGCAAGCTGATCGACGACCAAACCGTCGCCATCATGCTCGAACCCGTCCAGGGCGAAGCCGGCGTCGTCCCCGCCAGCAAGGAATTCATGCAAGGCCTGCGCAAGCTGGCCGACGAGCACAAGCTGCTCTTCATCGTCGACGAAGTCCAGACCGGCATGGGCCGCACCGGCACCATGTTCGCCTACCAGCAATCCGACGTCGTGCCCGACATCATGACGCTGGCCAAGGGCATCGGCGGCGGCGTGCCGCTGGCTGCATTGCTGGCCCGCCAGGAAGTCTGCGTGTTCTCGCACGGCGACCAGGGCGGCACCTACAACGGCAACCCGCTCATGGCTGCTGTCGGCGTCGCCGTGTTCGACGCGCTGGCCGCACCCGGCTTCATGGAATCCGTCAACGCCCGCGCCAAACAACTGTCCGAAGGCCTGCTGGCCCTGTCGGCCAAGTACGGCATGAAGGGCGAGCGCGGCATGGGCCTGCTGCGCGCACTGGTCATGGACCGCGACGACGGCCCCGCCATCGTCGAAGCCGCGCGCAATCTGGCGCCCAACGGCTTGCTGCTGAATGCGCCGCGCGGAAACCTGCTGCGCTTCATGCCGGCCTTGAATGTGACGGCTGAGGAAATCGATACGATGCTGACGCAGCTGGATGGCTTGATTGCGCAGGTGCGCAAGGCGTAATCGGGTAGTTCGATAGCCAGTAGCAAGGGCCGCGTACAGCGGCCCTTGTCTTTTGATCGCCCGCGTACCCATCCAGCGACCGAAGAAGCCATGCTCGCCATGCCCATGAAAACAATCACAGTCATATCGGTTGAGCCGTTCACACCCGGCGACGAAAGCGCCTCCGTGACCTTGCGCAGCCAGGAAGGCGCGGTCGTCACGGCATTCTGCTGGCCTTGCACAGTCAAGGTTGGAGACACCATCACGAACCGGCTGTCGATCCTGGACGGCGAGATTCGTGCAGCATTCGGTTCCGACTGGCCCCAGCAAGAGCAGGAAGCCCTGGCAGTGGAAAGCCTGGAACGGATTGGCCACTTCAAATACCGAGGAACGGGCCGTGTGATCGACCAGGATGCCGGATTGGTGGCGGTCAACGGCTACGTCATTGAATTTGGAAGCGTGCCGTGTGATGGGTATGCTCAATTTGAAATCGACCGATTGGATCTCCGAGACATCGGCGATTGAAACGTCATGGCGTTGACGGATCGACGTGCTCTGCGCGACACGTAGCGCACCCGTAACCGCACGGCACCCAAGAATTTGAAATGAAGCAAAGCAAACGTAGAACGCCAAACCCTCAGATAGCCCCAGCCCCCACAGTGTTGAAGCGGCCCATCGTCATCCGGGCCTGGCGCCTGTTCTTCTGGTTCTACGTTCTTGTCGCGGCGCCATTCGCAATATTCCTGTCCGTCTATCTCTTGTTCGAGATGGCTCATGACCAATGGAATGGCTGGCTTCTGCTGGTTTGCTTGCTGCTGTTTGCAGGAGTGCTTCTGTCTGTGTACGGCCTGATGCCGGCCCTGCGCGCGCAACGCAAGGTACTGCTGGAGATCAGCAACGAAGGCCTCTGGTCACCCCAGACCGGCGCGGTGCCTTGGCCGAAGGTCAGATTCGTGGGCTTTCGCAGTCGTGGCGTCACCGTGACCAGCACATGGCTGGAAGTGTTCGTTTCCAACGAGTCCGAACCGGATTGCGCCTTTGACCTCGACGATACCAATATCTACCGGACCCGACGCTTGAGGCTGCGGCTCCAGCAGCTGACCACGGTCAAGATATTTCGCCGTGAGCTGCGGAGCTATCAGCTGCTGGTGTCATCACCGGCGGCAACTGGAAGCGCATTGCCGGGTAATGCCTCCTCGAAGATCAAGGCGGGCGTTTCCTCCGCGCCTGTTCGCCCGAAGAGCAAGTAGGCAGAAATTTCCTGAACGCGGGACATGGACTATCATCAACCGGCATTCATGTGTGTGCATCACAGTATCGACCCATTGTTGAACTAACCAGATATTGGAGGTTTCTATGAGCGGTTACTACGAGTTGAAGCGCAGCGGCGATCAGTACATGTTCAATCTGAAAGCCGGGAATCATGAAGTTATTCTTACGAGCGAGCGCTACACCACTAAAACCAGCGCTCAGGACGGCATTGCATCGGTTCGCCAGAATTCGCCGATCGACGAGCGCTATCAGCGCAAGACGGCGACTGATGGATCACCCTACTTCACGTTGGCCGCGGCAAATGGGCAATCCATAGGGCGCAGTGAAATGTACTCGGGTACAGCGGCCCGGGATAACGGTATTGCGTCCGTGAAGACTAACGGACCTAGTACTGTGGTGAAAGACAATACCTGAGCGGTCTGGGGTGGAACGTAAGCCCTGATTCGGATCTATCGAAGTCGGGAGTAGAGAGCCGCAATGTTCGCGGCTCTTGTTCCACTGGCTTGCATCAATGTGGCCGCCCGGCCTCGACCCATCGTTGCACCAGGTTCATCGACAAGCGATAGCGCGCGCAGTTGTACACATCAAGTATGCGCAGTTCCTGCGCCAGTATCGGGCGGAACAATTGGATATCGTCTTCGGATAAGCCCAGCGCTGCTGTTGCGGCGTCGGCCGTTTGCTGCTCATGCAGTACCCGGCCAATCGCCTCGTTCAGTTTTTCCCGGAATCGGAATCGCACCGGATCCGGCACGCCCGCAGCGTTCAGTTGCACGGCGTACTTGCGGATCGAGCGCCGATAGGCCCAGGCAAACAGCTCTGTCGCCAGCGTCACGTCGCCGTATTCATAGACCCCCAACATGGCGTAGACATAGTCCTGTACCTCTAAGTCCAGGAAGGACAGCGGCGCGCAGTTGTAAAGCATCAGCGGAATGTTGGCGGACAAACGGCTCGTGCGCTTGTTGCCGTCTTCGAACGGCTGAAGATAGGCCAGGTTCACCCACAGAAAGAATGCCGCTTCGACTGGGTTCTTGATAAGCCGCGCCTTCTCCACAATCTGGTCGAACATTTCCTGCAGCAGCAAGGGCGCCTGGAGCGGCACGTAAGTCGTGTCCCCGATGTTGACCACGATCTGGCGGATGCGGCCCAGGCCGTCGGTATTGGCCAATAGTTCCTCCAGCAGGATCGCGTGAAGGTTGCCGATCACTGCGGACGTAAGGCCATATGCGGGCACCGCATCGACCATGAACTCGATGGCCCTCTTATGGTTGAGCAGCATCACTGCATCCAGATCTCCCCCTGCCATCCCGTGCTTGAAGAGTTCCTGTGTAGCCAACAAGGAATACCGGTTGCCTTCCAGTCGAGAGGATGACCAGGACAGGTCGAGCAGCAGCGGCTCCAGTACGCGGCGCGCGTAAGTGCCGGCTGGCGACTGACCTGGCATGCGGCCCTCGTCGGCCAAGTCCTGAGCCAGCGAAGGCGGCAACAGGAAGCTCTGGTTTGGCACATAGCTTTCCACGAAGGCGCGTTCGTATCCCACAGGCGCACGCGCCGACAACGGCTGCCGAAGCCGGGCCAGCAGGGCATGACCACGCTCAGACCAGATCATCCCGGTGGCCTCGGACGCCGGCTCCGCCAGCCGCGTGGCAATGGTCGTTGGGAGCGTCGATGCGGGTGTTTCGTCCGCAATCCTGTAACGGGTTGCCCGGCCCTGGCCCTCGCGCAGCACCCATCCGGCCTTGCGCAGGTTTTCCAATTGACGCTTCACCGTGGACCAACTGACGCCGGTTCGGTAGGCCAGTTCGCTGGAACTCACCCAGGGGAGGTGCTCGCGCTGTTGGGCGCGCAGAAACTGAAGAATGTCTTCGCGGACAGTCATGGCAAGAGCCGAAGATGTTGAATCAGCTCAATTTAGCAGTAATCAGCTCAAGAAATGAGCTGATTTGGTCTGATTTTGAGCTGATTCCCAATCTGTCCGTCCGAGGAAATCGATTGCCACGATTTCGTCATTCACCATCAACGCCAAAACGAGTGCCCGGCATTCTGAGGTGGTTTATCGGGGGTACGGTTGGCCCGATACGCCACAACGATGGCCAAACTGCTGTAGCGGTGATGGAGCGCACGTGTATGCGCACATCGCTCCGCCCATGCGCCCAGCATTCAGTGAGCGAGCGGAAAATTGTAGTCTGACACCATTATTCGGGTTAAATACGCTCAATATAAGCGAATTGAGATTCTCGCCAATCTGTTTTGTTATTTCAAATAGGGCTTTTCATATTTAGCCGAAAGTGTGTCAGCGGCATACAAAAAAATGAAATTTGTGGCAAAATTTCGGCGCAAGCTTGGTTGTAATGCTATGGTTTATTGCGTCGGTTTTATTGCTTGACGTTCATGGCTTTTCACTGTATAAGTATACAGCTTTTTTGGTGGCAAAAGTTCCTGTGCGAACCCTCTTTCGTGCGGTGCCTCATCTGGGTATTTTTGCTACGCGGAACATTCTCAAGCAATAAACGAAGATGCCAACCTTTCGCTTTGTCGACCTTTTCGCTGGTCTCGGTGGTTTCCACTTGGCGCTCGACCGACTGGGTGGCAAATGCGTGTTCGCCGCAGAATGGAAGGAACATCTCCGCGACTTGTACGTGGAGAACTTTGGATTGAAGCCCGAGGGCGACATCACTCTCGTTCTCCCCGAAGACGTGCCAGATCATGATGTTCTAACAGCCGGTTTTCCGTGTCAGCCCTTCTCCAAAGCGGGGGAGCAACTTGGCTTCGAATGCACAGAGCAAGGCAACCTTTTCTTCAATGTCGCGGCGATTCTGAAGACAAAGAGACCTAAATATTTCATCCTCGAGAATGTTCCGAACTTGCTGAAGCATGATCAAGGTCGCACTTGGGCAGAAATCCAGAAAATTTTGGGTGCTAGTGAGGATGGTCTGGGTTACAACATTCGGGCTGAACGCTTGTCGCCTCACCATTTTGGCATCCCGCAGATTCGTGAGCGTGTCTACATCGTTGGGTCGTTGGCCTCACTCGACGATTTCACATGGCCCGTGCCAAACAACTCTGCAACGAGTATCGACTCGGTGCTTGACGATAAGCCAGTCGAGGCTAGACAGCTATCGAGCCAAGTGAGAGAGTGTCTCGAAGTATGGGATGAGTTTCTAAAGGCCTGCCCGGCCGATGTTGAGATACCATCCTTTCCTTTATGGTCAATGGAGTGGGGAGCATCTTATCCATTTGAGACAACTACACCTTTCGCCATTAGAGAACTTTGGGGAAAGGATGGATTGAAGGGTTTCAAAGGAAGCCATGGCGCCAAAGTCGGTGTAATAAGGTCGCTCGAGGGGCGCTGGAGTTCGCTACCCAGCCATGCGCGCACTGAAGATATGACCTTCCCCAAATGGAAACAGGATTTCATTCGCCAGAATCGCCAGTTCTACGAAGACAACAAGGAGTGGATTGCTCCTTGGCTGCCTAAGATTTTAAAGTTTCCGTCGAGTTTGCAGAAATTTGAATGGAACGTTAAAGGTGGTGAACGCAGCATTTGGAACTATGTCATCCAGTTTCGCGCGTCGGGTGTTCGTGTGAAGCGCCGTACAACAGCCCCCAGCCTCATCGCAATGACGGATACGCAAGTGCCCATTATCGGGTGGCAAAAGCGTTATATGACACCTCGAGAGTGTGCGAAGCTACAGAGCTTAGATGGCCTCAAGGAACTTCCGAAGAGCGCCAATCGAGCGTTCGCAGCGCTTGGTAACGCCGTGAACTCTAAAGTCGTGGAAATGGTGGCGCGCGCACTGCTGTCAGCGCCTTGCCGGCCTCAGGCTAGCAGCCACGTCAGGCAACTTGACGCCGTGGCTGCGTAATGAGAAATATACTAGATCCTCAATTGACTGGACCGATTGAGATTCGGCCTGAAGTCACGATGCTGTCAGTGCTTCGGCACCTGAACTACAAACCTTGGTTTGCTATAGCTGAGTTTATCGACAACTCGCTGCAAAGCTATTTGGTCAATCGAGAGGTACTGGAAACTCTCCATGGTCCGGATTTTCGCCTAAATGTTGACGTTCACATTGAGACCGCGGAGCCCGGTTCCATAGTTATTACTGACAACGCTGCAGGTATCTCTGCAGCGGACTTTCCTCGTGCTTTTCGCGCTGCGCAAATACCTACCGACCGGACGGGATTATCTGAATTCGGCATGGGTATGAAAAGTGCCGCATGTTGGTTCGCCGAGAGGTGGAGCGTTCGGACCAAAGCACTCGGCGAGAGTATTGAGCGCACGATTCACTTCGATATTAGCCGCATCGTCAACAACAAAATCGAGAGTCTGAGTACTGAGCCTCGCGATGTTGGTAATTCTTCGGCGCACTACACGGTTGTCACATTGCGGGGGCTTCACCACATCCCGCAGGGGCGCACGCTCGGAAAAATAAAAGAGCACATAAGCAGTATCTATCGGATGTTCCTCAGAGATGGTCGTCTGTCTCTTCGGTTCAACGAAGAGCCACTAACCCCTACGACAGTTCCCATACTTTGTGCGGTGAAATATGTCGCGCCTGGCATTCCATTACAGGAGGGCGATGCAACGCCAGTGCAATGGCGAAAAGATATTGCATTGGACTTTGGTAAAGGGCAGCGTGTAACTGGGTTTGCAGCACTGCGTGAGGTTGGCTCCACGCCTCTTGCTGGTTTTGCATTGTTTCGTCGCGACCGTCTAATCGAAGGGAGTCATGATGAGACGTATCGGCCCAGCGATATCTTTAAGCAGACCAACAGCTACCCGTATCAACGACTTTTCGGTGAATTGCACGTTGAGGGTTTCGAGGTTAGTCATACCAAGGACGGTTTCCGTTGGGAGGAGTACGAGGATATCTTCCTCAAATTTCTAAAGGAACAGTTAGAGGCCGAGCCACTGAATCTGCTTGAGCAGGCTGTCAACTATCGTGCCTTGCCGTCTAAGAAGAGCATCGAGACTCGAGCTGTGACGGCAACGGCATCGGTTGCCGACTACATTGAAAAAAGCGTTGGGCCCCTACTCACCGAGTCACAGGCAAATCCGACTGTCGGCCCCTCGCTACCACTTACGCTCGCGGCGAGTGCGTTGCAGGCATCAGAGAAAACGGTAACGGTCAACGATGGAAATTGGGACTGGGTCATCACTATTCGCACGTCGGTAGACCCTGCTCGAGAAAATTGGGTGTCGCTCGCAAAGCAGGATCCGCAGCCCGATGATGTTGATGAGATGCGTCGCCTAATCGTGGAACTGGCTTTGGCGCATCCATTTTCGAGTGAATTTCTCGGTGCGAATAATGAAAATGTCGAACTCTTCCTACGCATTGCCACAGCGGTCTGCATTTCATTGGTGCTTGCGCAGGACGTGACTGGGGAGGCCCCTGAGGCCGTTTTATATCATTTCAACTACCTGATGCGTGGTGCACTGATTCATACCATGCTAAATAGCGATGACAGCCTCGATCAAAGTTCTCAAAAATATCAAACCGCCTCTTCGATGGGTACCTGAGCAGCGTGAGTTCACACGCGCCTTCTTGGAGAGTAAATCTCGGGATCCCAATGGGCCGAACTATAACGATCTCACGCAGGGACCTGATTCGGTATTGCAGGAAGCCCAGCGCATTTTGGGGCGATGTTTGCCTCCGACTGAGACGGGGGCCCCCGAGACAGGCTTGGTTGTTGGGTATGTGCAAAGTGGAAAGACGCTCTCTTTCGAAACCGTCATCGCTTTGGCGCGCGACAACGGTTTCGGAATGGTTATCGTACTCGCTGGCACGAAAAACAACCTGCTCGAGCAGTCCGAGGAGCGACTGAAGAAGGACTTTGGTATCGATGATGGTGATGACTATTGGTATCACCTGCACAATCCGACATCGACCGTTAAAAGCCAAATTGACACTCGCTTGGGAGCGTGGCGCAGGAAGCCAACGAAGAAGGCCCTCCTCGTTACGGTCTTAAAGCACGGAGGACATTTGGAGAAGCTCGCGACGGTGCTGAAAGGGCTGGACCTTTCTATGGTGCCGAGCCTTATCATCGACGATGAAAGCGACCAGGCCAGTTTGAATACGAAAGCTGCGCGTATCAAGGCGGGGCTTGCCGCTATTACAGACGTCAGCACTACCTACAAATCCATTCTTAAGTTGCGGGCTGTATTGCCGCATCACTCTTACTTGCAGTACACAGCCACGCCTCAGGCAATGTTGCTGCTAGCACAGACGGACTTCTTGAATCCAAACTTCGCGGAACTGGTTACGCCGGGAGGGGCGTATACCGGCGGTATCCAGTTTTTTTTAGGGGAGTCAGAACTCATCGTCGAGATTCCGCCGGCGCAGGTTCCGACACCGGCTCGGCCACTTGCGAATCCTCCGAAGACCTTGCTCGAGTCATTTCGGTCGTTCCTTCTCGTGGCTGCCCATCATTCGTTGACTCGCGAGCGAGGGTCAAAGGCCAAAGATCGAAATCGTTCGATGATGGTTCATCCCGCGGTCGCAACGACGTCACATAAGCAGTACAAGGCTTGGCTTGACAAAGCCTTGAAAACGCTTCGGAAGATGCTGGAGAATTTGCATATCAGTAATCCGACGGCCGCCGAGGCGTTGTTCAAAAACGAGTACAACTCGCTTGCGAAATCCTATAAGGGACTGTGTCCACTTTCCGATTTGGTTGCAGAACTGGTCGATGAGGTGTTCGATGAACTGAACATTGTCGAAATTAATGGCACTAAGGATGCAGAAAAGAAGGTCAAGTGGAAGGCTGCGCGTTACTGGATTTTGGTTGGGGGCGCAAAGTTGGATCGGGGGTACACAGTGGAAGGTCTTTGCACGACCTACATGCCACGCCCCCTCGGGACATCGGCTGCGGCCGATACGCTGCAACAGCGGGCTCGATTCTTCGGTTACAAGAAACCATATCTCGGCCTTTGTCGGGTTTTCGTGCAGGGCTCTGTGCGTACGGCCTTCACAGAGTACATCGAACATGAGGAATTCGTGCGCGAGGCACTTGCCGCCAACCGAGGAAAACCACTGTCGAGCTGGCGGCGAGATTTTATCCTGACGCAACTCCTTAAGCCCACACGCGCGAATGTAGTGGGTCTGGGTACGAGAAGGATCCCTGTCAACGGCTGGCTAGTACCTTCGGCCATGCAACGGGACGACGATGCTGCCGCCGAAAACCGAACATTGCTCAAGAGCCTTTTATTGCGGTGGGGGAGAGAATATGGCAGACCTGTGAACGCAGCTACGGTGCTGGAAGGCATAGCCAATTCGCCTCACGATGTAATCGAAGCGGTTCCTTTACGTGCGGTGCTTGACGACTTTCTACTGGATATACAGGTGCGCGATCCCAGCGACGCAGAGCAACACAGCGCTATGTTGATAGCCTTGTCCCGTGCGTTGGCCGCGAACGATTCGTTGAAGGTAGACGTATTCCTGATGAATCGTCTCCAAACCGGTTACCGTACGCGACAAGCCGGTCATGGGCTTCCCGCAACTCATCGCTATGCACCCATTAATCAGTATTTCAGCCAGAGTGCAGGAATGTTGAATGATCGAGATCACTGTTTCAACGATCGAATCAGCCTGCAGTTGCGCAAGTTCGATCTTGGTACACATCAGCGAGACTCGAGTCAAGCAGATATCAAAGATGTGACCTGGTTTGCGGTGCACGTTCCAACTTATCTCAGAAAAGCGCTTGTTATTGAGGAGCGAAGCTGACGTGGATATGTTCCCATCTTTTTTAGCTCTCCCTTCCGCGAGTTCGGCAGTAGACTTTTCAGCAGTTAAATTGTCGACACGACGTAGCGACTATCTGGCGAAATCAAGTAATGGCGGCCCCGTATTCTTGCTTCACGACGCAAGTGCGGCTAGCTACTCGCCTGCGATCGAACTTAGATATGTGTCGGTGCAGTTTCACAGTACGTGCCGCGTGACCGCCTCGGGTGACATGCTCGAAGACCAATTCGCTATCGTTTCCTGCGATGGAAATGTCCCCGAGCTTCACGAGATTTTCGTGAGATGCGTCTGCGCCGCAGCAGAACAACTCCCGCTGAAGGCAAGTACCTCAGAGTTACATAGTTGCATACGGGATTTGCTAGAGGTATTCAGGGCGCTCGGACAACCCAGTATCCGGGAGATAACGGGGCTGTGGGCTGAATTGTTCGTGATTTTAAGAAGCAAGGACGCGACACATGCACTCGAACTCTGGCACTCAGATCAGTTCGAACGTTTCGATTTCTCTTGGGCTTCAAATTGCCTGGAAGTGAAGGCGACCGTTAATGAGATCCGCCAGCACGAGTTCGCGTTAGAGCAGTTAAAGGAGCCCGTTGATGGAGCCGGGTATGTGGTGTCGGTGCTTCTGCAGCCGCTCAGCGGAGGAATGGCTATTGTCGATTTAGCCAATGGTATCGAGCGCACGCTCGCTTCACATCCGACGTTGCGGCAGAAGTTATGGAGGAGTATCGCAGCCGCCCTGGGCAGCGATTTCTCAGAGCGGCTTGACCGCAGGTTCGACCCTTCTTATGCCGAGCGTAGCTTAGCCGTCTATCGAATGGTAGATGTGCCAGCCCCTCAAGAACCTCGCGATCACCGAATCACGGGATTGCGTTTCCGCGTCGATATGTCGACAGTGGATTCTTCGTTGGCGGGAGATCCAAGAGAAATTCTAGACACGTTGTTCGCGTCTTCGACGTCATAGAGCGGCTTTTTACACCGGCGCGTGCTACGTGATCGAAGAGGTAATGTGCATATGCTGCGAGTTCATTGGCGGCACTTGTGGCGAAGTTGATTCGCTGCCTTCGACGGTGGGCAGTAGTTAACTAGGAATTGGCAGGTCGTTCATCTACACGATGTTTAGGTCGTTGTAATTAAGCCGTCGATTCTAGAACGGTCTATTTGATGTGGAACCGTTCCCATATAAGATCTGGAACTGTGGACGCCACCATTAGCATAGGCGCCGCGAAATTACTGAGTTTCCGAAGATTGCTCCGCTTTGCCGTATCCGAGACCACAAACGCCATATCGCATGAATACAAGCATTTAGGTGCGCCAGCGGTTGTGTAGCCAAATTGTCACCCATGACATGAAAGGCCGAGCCTCTCCCGTATACTCCCCCCACTACCGCACCACCGGTAGCCCGGTTTGGAAGCCGGCAATGTCTTTGGCGGACCGCCGCCGCTCAGGCGGCATTTTCACGTCCGAACGCCTTTGCACGTCCCTATGGGCGGGCCTTGGCGAGGGTGCGCTCGCGCACGCCGGTTTCCAAAGACGCCGGTCTTCCAACCTTGCCATGTGCCCGCCCACCCCATTTGGAAGTGGGGAGCAGGCCTAACTTGTCTTTGGAGCCTGTCATGCAATCCCACCCCCTCACCCAGAACCCCTGGTCCGTCGAATCCGACCCCGAACTCGGCCCGGTCCCCCTCTCCCATCTCCACCACATAGACCGAGCCCGCCACGCCATCGAGGCCATCGCCCGCATGGTCGGCAACAGCGCATCCGAACCCGACGCAACTGGCGGGCAGCCGTTGGACGTCTGGACGGTGGCGGCGTTGATGGGTGGAGTGGAAGGCTTGTGCGATCACCTAGGCACCTTGACCGATGCCATGCTGGCCCAAGCGCGGTCTTGCGAGATGGAGACGGATCTCGGCGGCGTCACACACGGCGCCCCAGCGTCGATCCAGTAGCCGCAGGCAACAGGAAAAGGCGTGGCGCTCACGCGCCCGCCTTATTCAGCAATCGACCGAATCGCCCTGGCCGGATTCCCACCCACCAGCATGTTCGCGGGCACATCCTTGGTGACCACTGAACCCGCCGCGACCACCGAGTTCTCGCCCACGGTCACGCCGCCAATAACGGTCGCGCCGGCCGCTATCCAGACGTTTCTCTCGATCACGATGGGCTTCGCGGTGACGAAGTCGCGACGGCGCGAAGGTTCGATGGGATGGCCGGACGTGATGAGGCTGACGTTCGGTCCGATCATCACGTCATCGGCAATGCTCAGTCCGCCCAGGTCGTAGAAGGTGCAGTTCTGGTTGACGAAGACGTTGCGTCCGACGCTGATGTTGGGGCCTCCGGTTGTGTAGAACGGCGGTATCAACAGGAAGCTGTCATCGACCGTCTTGCCGATCAGTTCGCTGAACAAGGCGCGGACCTCAGCGGCGTCGTTGAAGGTCAGGCGGTTGAGGGCAGCGGTGATCGTCATCGCGCGTTTGACGTTGGCCGTCATGGCCGCTGATTCGGGCGTTCTTCTGGGAATAATCAGGCTGCGGTCGTCATTCGCCATCTGCGGCTTTCCTATGGGGTACGGCGTAACGGGGGGTTGGCTGGCTCAATCCGGGTTCACATCGGTGGTCCCCAACATGGAAAGACCCGCACCAGGCCGCGCCGCCAGATGCCGCGCGTCATCCCGCCCGGCGCTTCCAACGCGACGCCTTAGCCAGCGCCAGCGAATGCGAAGCCCGCACTCAACGCGGCTTCCAATTCACCCCATCCTTAGAACGATATTCCGGCGTACCCGTACAACACCCGCCTGCCCCAAACGCCTGCCGCCCGATAAACGCAGTCACGACGCCCTTGCTCTCGGTCAGCGATTGGCGGATGCAGCTGGTTGGCAGCGGATACGGGTCGCCTTCCAGCACCAGCGTCCACTTCACGTTCTCGCCTTCGGTGGGCTCGACCTTGTACACCTTGCATTTATGCACCAGCAGATGCACGGGCTGCCCCGCCAGCACGCCCTTGAATTGCTGTTCTGGCGGTGTGTCGCGCGTGGCGATGGCTTCGGCGTTGAGTTTTGATCCCGGCGGCGCGGGCTCCAGCGAGGAATCGCAGCCCGCCAGCGCGCTCGCGGCGCCCAAGGTGATGAGGAACAGGCGAGCCAGGCGCATCATGCCCAAGAATCCCTGTCAGGCCACGCTGGCGAAGCGCTGTTCGAGGTAGGCGATGATGTCGCTGGACTCGTACATCCAGCGCGTGCCTGCTGCATCGTCAATGCGCAGGCATGGCACCTTCACCTTGCCACCGCCTGCCTGCAGTTGCGCGCGCGCTTCGGGGTCGCCCTTGGCATCGCGCAGCGCGATGGGCGTGTTCAGCTTGTGGATGGCGCGCCGCGTCTTGACGCAGAACGGGCAGGCGTGGAATTGGTAAAGCGAGAGCTTGGCAGCTTCGGCGTTGACCTCGGCCTGGCCTTGCGCGGAGCGCTGTTGCGGGCGTGGGCGTGTGAGGGCGTCGCCCAGCACGATGATTTGACCCAGGCCGACACGTAGGGCTTTGACTAGCATGGAGAAGGACTCGATACGGATGGACAGGCGGCCAGTCTACTCTGTGCAGTGCATTCCGGTGGTGCAAGTACCGTCAGCCGCACGGGCCGCTTGTCATTGCGTGTCACGTCACAGTTCGGGATTCGAGGCCGATGTGCGTAACTACAACCGCACCGGGCCGTTCTTCCACGAATCCCAGCCTTCTCAGCTCGGCAATGAGAATAAAGATGCCAGACTACAGTTTCGCTAGCCACCTGTTGCGAAATCGTCGTCTGACGCCTCTATTCCCGACGATTCTCCCCGCCACGCTCCAACCTTAAAACGTGTACTTCGCCGTCAACAAAAACGAGCGCGGCGCGCCGAAGTGGTTGTTGTCCTGGTTGCTGCCAATCGCTTGGTAGTAATACTTGTCGAACAGGTTGTAGACGTTCAGGCGCAGATCCAGATTCGGGCTGGCCCGATAAGCCACCACGGCATCCCATATGCTGTAGCCGGGTTGGCGCACGTTGTAGGCGGGCAAGCTGATCGCGCTTTGCACGCGCATCGCGCCGCCCACGCGCCAGGCATTCAAGGAGCCAGGCAAGGTGTACATGGTTGAGAGCTTGAAAAGATGGCGCGGGGTTTGCGTGTCATACGCTGCGCCAGCCCGGAGGTTGCCCGAATCCTCCAGATACTTGGATTGGTTGTAGGTATAGCCGGCCGACACCTGCCAGCCCGGTGTGATTGCGCCCGCCACTTCGAATTCGACGCCTCGGCTTTCCACCTTGCCGGAGGGTGCATAGCATTCGATCACTCCAGGGCCGCACGAAGACGTGGTCAGGGCGACTGGACGGTTGCGCTGGCGGATCTGGAAGACCGCCGCGCTGGCGTTGAGGCGGCCGTCGAAGTACTCGCCCTTGATGCCCGCTTCCAGATTGGTGCCGATGACCGGATCCAGCGGTGCGCCGCTGGATGATTGGTAGTTTTGCGGCTGGAATACGCTGGTCCAGCTGGTGTAGACGGAATGGTGGCGGTCCAGGTCGTAGATCAGGCCCGCGTAGGGTGTCAGTTCGTGGTTGACCTTGTAGGCCGCGGGCGGGCTGACGTAGTCGCCGGACTTCAGCGTCATGTCGTACTCATACCAATCCAGCCTTGCGCCCAGCATCAGCGTCAGCGGGTCCGCGAGGCTCAGGCGGGTGGTGGCGTAGCCGCTCATCTGGCGCTGGAATCCCTTGCGCGACCAGGGGTAGACGAACGCGGGCTGTTCGACGGCGCTGGAGTCCCAGTGTTCGGGATCGACCGTCATGTCATAGCCTAGAGGCCATCCGCCAGGACCGTCGTCGTCCTTGTTCTTCAGGAAGCTGCCGCCCAGCACCAGTTCATGCGTGCGCCCCAGCAGCGTGAACGGGCCGCTCAGATAGCCGTCGACGCTGTACTGGGTCTTGTCGTAGTTGTACTGGCCCAAGCCTTGCCCGAAGAACGTCGAGTTCTCCAGGGGATAGAGGTAGCTGCCCAGCATGTTCATCTTGGCGCGCAGCGTGCGGGCGGTCAGCTTGCCGGACCAGCCGTTGTCGAAGCGATGATCGAGTTCGGCGAAGAAGCTGGTGTTTTCCTTGTTCCAATAGGCCCAATCCGGCGACAGGCGGGTCGACCGCTTGAAGTCGTAGAAGCTGCCGTCGCGGCGGGTCGGCAGGCCATTCCAATCCGCGCCGGGGTTGTCTTCGCGGTTGTAGTAGCCGCCGATGCTGAGCGTGGTGTTTGCCGTGAGGTCGGCTTCGATGGTGCCGTAATAGAGCTGGCGCTGATGCTCGTAGGCTTTCTTGAAGGTGTCCGAGTCCTGATAGGCGACGACGCCGCGTGCGCGCAAGGTGCCGCTTTCGTTCAACGCGCCTGAACCGTCGACTTCGCCGCGATAGTTGTCCCAGCTGCCGGCGCTGGCAGTTACCGAAAACTGCGGCACCGCCGTCGCGCGCTTGCGCACCAGATTGATGGTGCCCGAGGGATTGCCTGCGCCGGTCATCATGCCGGCTGCGCCGCGCAGCACTTCGATGTGATCGTACATGGCCAGCGTCGCCACGCCCTGGGTGTCATAGTCGTAGGCCAGCGGAACGCCGTCGGCCAGGAACGAACTGATCTCGAATCCGCGTGAGAAGAACTGCGTGCGTTCGCCGCCGCCAATCTGGCGCGTGGTGAGGCCGGTCGTGTCGCGGGCCACATCGTCCAGGGACTGGAAGCCGCGGTCCTCGATCTGCTGGCGGGTCACCACGCTGACCGATTGCGGCGTCTCGCGCGGCGAAAGCGCGAACTTGGTGGCCGTGGCCATCACCGGCGTGGTGTATGAATGCGTGCCCTCGGTCACGCCCAGCGTGGCCGCCTCGACCGTCACCGGCGAGAGCGTCGTCGTGCCTGATGGCGCCACGGTCAGGCTGCCGTCCGGCGTGCGCCGCAATTCCAGCCCGCTTCCGGCGAGCGCGCGCGCGGTGGCTTCCTCCAACGTCAGTCGGCCGGAGATGGCCGGCGCGGATTTGCCCGCCACCAGCTCGGCCCGAAACGAGATCACTGAGTCCGCGACGCGCGCGATCTGCGTCAGTGCGACATCCAGCTGGCCCGCGGGCAAATCATATAGTCGCAGCGCCTGGGCATGGGCGGTGCTGGCGGCGGCTGCGATGACGCAGGCAGCCGGAAACCTGAGGGAAAGCATGGAACACTCCGTGGATGCGTGAGCACGCGTTCCATGTATGTGCATCGGCGCCAGCAAAAAAACACCTGGCGCAGAAAAAATTTTCAGGCGAGATCGATCATGACGTACCAATTGCTCAGCCGTTGCAGCCGGATGGGCAGGGTATGCGTGAGCGCCGCCAGGGCGCGGTCGCTATCGTCCAGCGGGAACAGGCCGGTGACGCGCAGGCGGGACGCCCGGGGTGAGGCCCGCAGCCAACCGGGTCGATACCGGGCCAGGGCATCGACCACGGTCTGCAACGGTTCGTCGTGGACCTCAAGCTCGCCGTTGCTCCAGGCGGCGGCGTACGCTTGGTTGTCCTGCACCGCATCGATCTGCTGCGCGTCGAACCAGACGCTCTGGCCGGGTGCCAATTGCCGGCGGATACCGGCGAGTGTGGAGACCTCGGCCGTTCCGCTCAGGGCCAGACAGAAGCTGCGTTCGGACGCGCAGCGCACCATGGCGCGCCCTTGGGCGAGGCGGACGTCGCCATGGGGCAGGCGCACTTGCAGCCCCTGGCCTGCCGCCACCTCAAAAATGGCGGCGCCGGCGGACACCTGCACGCTGTGCTGCCCGTCCAGCGTTGCGGCGCTGCGCGCGTCCAACTCCATCATGTTGCCGTCAGGCAAGGCCACGCGCCGGCGTTCACCGGTGCGGGTCACATAGCCCGCTGTCAGATAGCGCAGCGGCACATAGCGGTCCGCGACCCCAGCGCCGAGCAGCACGGTCCCGCCCGCCAGGACGAGCTTGCCCAGCCTACGGCGCTGCGCGAGTTGCGGCCCGACCAGCGAACGTCGCAGCGGGTTGCCGTCGGCAAGCAGTCCGGGCCGCAGGCGATGCAGCGTGCCGTCCAGCGCCGCGTTTAGCCGCTGCCAGGCCGCGCCGTGGCTCGGGCTTTCCGCCAACCACCGATCGAAGGCCTTGCGGTCGGCATCGCTGGCCTGACCGCTGGACAGACAGACCTGCCATTCGATAGCCGCCTCGCGGCTGCGCATATCCAAGGGCGTCATACGCCAAACACCTCGCAGCAACGGCGCAGGGCCTGGACGATGTATTTGCGGACCATGGTGGGAGAAACCTTCAGCCGCGCGGCGATTTCCACATGCGTCATGCCGTCGAACTGGCTGTAGAGAAACGCCATCCTGGCCTTGGAAGAAAGACCGTCCAGCGCCGTGTCGAGCGCCTGCAAGGACTGCAGGGTCTGTACCCGCTCTTCGGCCGAGGGCTCCAGGGGTTCCGGCTGCAGGCGCAGCATCTCCAGCCAGGCTTGTTCGAGTTCACGCCGGCGCCACAGCCGCCATGTAATGCGCCGCGCGATGGTGATGAGCATCGCGCGGGGCTCATTCAATTGCTCTAGCGCAGGAAGGCAGAGCAACTGGGTGAAGGTCTCGCCGGCGACATCCTCGGCATCCTCGCGATTGCGCAGGCCGTTCTGGAGTCGGCGCTCCAGCCAGGGATGGTCGCGTTTGTAGATGGTGGAGAAGCGGGTGTCACGCGTTGAGTCCACGGCCTGTGCTGTGAATAAATAGGAATCGTTATCAATTATCGCATGATGGGTTCTGGAAAGCCAAAGGGGATGGGGACTTCATCACGCCACGCGCCGGAACGCCCTTCGATACCCCATCGGGCTCGTCCCCACGATCCCCGTGAAATGTTCCCGCAGCGATACCGCTGACCCAAATCCCACCTCCATCGCCACCCGCTCCACCGGCAGGTCCGTCGTCTCCAGCATGCCGCGCGCGCGGTTCACCCGGGCCTGGATCACCCACTGCAACGGACTGACGCCTAGCAGTTCCTGAAACCGCCGGTTCAAGGTGCGCACGCTTACCGCAGCCTGCGCGGCCAGCGCGCCGACGGTCAGGTTTTGCGCCAGCCTGCTCTCGATCCAGTGCAGCAGTGGTGTCAGGTCAGTGTGCGAGGCCGGCGTGGGCCGGACGATGAACTGCGCTTGGCCGCCAGCGCGTTCCAGCGGCACCACGGCCAGCCGGGCGCTGTTGGCGGCGACCGCGGCGCCGTGGTCGCGCTTGATCATGTGCAGGCACAGGTCCATGCCGGCGGCGGCGCCGGCGGAGGTGAGGATCTGGCCGTTGTCCACGAACAGCACGTTGGGATTGACGTCGATGGCGGGATAGCGGCGGGCCAGTTGGTCGGCGGCTTTCCAGTGGGTGGTGACCTTGAGGCCGTCGAGGATGCCGCTGGCGGCCAGGATGAAGGCGCCGGTGCAGATCGAGGCGATGCGGGCGCCTGCGGCGTGGACGTGGCGAATCAGGTCGAGGATGTCGCGAGGGACATCGTGGCTCGGGTCGGCCAGGCCGGGCACGATGATCGTGTGCGCGTGGCGCGCCACGTCGAGGCGGGCGCGGATGTGCAGGTCAAAGGCGTGGGTCTGGACGCGGGGTTTGCTGGAGCAGACCTGCAGGTCGTAGGGGCGACGGCCATCGAGGGTTTCGGCGAGCTGGAAGATCTCGCAGGGCGCGGCGAGGTCGCCCGCGACCAGGCCGTCGAAGGCGAGCACGGCGATGCGATGGGGGGCTTTCTTGGGCATGCCTGGGGTCCCGGCGGTGGCGATGGGCCAGATCGGCCCGGTAGCATGGTTGGCGGATTTCTTTCGAAGATTGGCATTCTGGCCAATGGCAGGCGATTGCGCCAGCCCGGACAATGCCGGTTCCCTTTGCGTTGCGGTGGCCATGTCCATGAAAGATTCCGGCGGTTCGACACACTCCCTGTTGAAGTGGGCGGCGGTCCTGGAGGGGACGACGCTGCTGGCGCTGGTCGGCGTCGCGGTGCCGTTGAAGCATCTGGCCGGGCTGCCGGCGCCGGTGTCGTGGATCGGGCCGGTGCATGGCGTGGCGTTCATGGTTTACATCGCGCTGGCGTGCAATGTTGCGTCGGCGCAGGACTGGCCGCGCAAGCGGCTGCTGCTGACCTTGCTGGCGACGCTGGTGCCGTTCGGCGGCTATGTGATCGCGCGCACGCTGGACCGCGCCGCGGCACCCGCCAGCAGGGTGTGAGCGATGGGGTATCTGCTGATCAAGTCCCTGCACATCGCATTGATGCTGTTCTGGGTCTCGGGGATGGTGGTGCAGGCGTTCGTGCTGGCGGCAGCCGCGAAACTGCCCGGGCCGGCGTTGCCGCAGGAGCTGGCGCGATTGCGCTTGCTGCGCAGATGGGAGCGCACGCTGACCGCGCCGGCGATGGTGGGAGCGTTGGCGACGGGCGTGTATCTGGCGGCCAGCGCGGGGTGGTTTGGCAGCGGCTGGTTGTCGGTGAAGCTGGCGTTGGTGCTGGGGCTGGCCGCGGCGCATGGGATGCAGGCGGGGCGGCTGCGGCGCACGGTTGAGGCTGCGGGTGGCGGTGTGGGAACGGCGCGTGTAAACCTGTTGCCGCTGGTGGCGATTGCGCTCGTGCTCATCATTGTGCTGGTGGTGTTGAAGCCGTTCTGAGGCGCGGGCGCTGGTCGGCACAGCAGCAACGGCGCCAGACTACGGTTCTGCCCGGAAAGTCGTAGTCCATACGCGCCGAGGACCTCACTTCTGGATCACTCCTGATGGACTAATCCTCGCCCAGACCGCACGGGATCGGTATTAAATGTGCGGCAGGCTTCACAGTCTCGTTAAGGTGGTTGAATAAAGCGAGGTGTACCCATGCCGCACTTTCGATTCATCCCGCAAGCCTTGGCCGCCATTGGGGCCTTGTTCATGGCGCTGGGCGCCACCGCTCAAGCACAAGGCACAGTCCAGAACGCCCCGGTTCCAATGCCGCTTGCGCCGGCGAAATACTGTGAATGTAGCTTCTCATCCGGGCAATACGAGGCCTATAGCGTCAACGGGACCTGCACCGTCCAGCGGTATGCCGCCGGACGCAAGTGCGAATACGGCTTCTCGGGTATCGGGGCCAACCGAACGGTTCTCACTTCAATACTTGGGCAGGACGCGTACCAAGGACAACTTCAATCAGCGGCGCAGATCTTCCCCCGCTATTTGGCGTTTGCGCAATCGGGAGACACGTCTGCCTTGAGTGAGAGCAGTTTCATTGCGAGCGCCCTGCCGGTCCTGGCGCGAGGCAGCCTGTTTCGACAGGCCATCGTCATCGCGGAGTTGCCCGTCAAACAGATCGATAACGAGATCGTTGTTTTTTCCAGAAAATATAGCAACGTCATAGCGGAAGTATTCCAAGGCAAGAGGCCGCCTTTTTCGGTGAAGTGGACGGATGACTTTCAGTTCGAGATCGGGCGGGGCTATGTGCTGATGGACTACAAGCAAGCGACGCAATTGCTGGTGCTGTTCTTTTCCGATACGAAACGGTGATCGGCCATGGATTTGACATGCATGCGAGAACTGCCCGGACTGGATTGGGTCATGCTTTGCCTGGCTGTCGTAGTGGCCCTGATCTTGTTCGTGCTTGGCCTGTACCTGTTGCTTCGACCCAGGCCCTCCCCTACGCCAACCACCAAGCCCGAGGTGGAGGCGTTCATCGACAAATATGGTTTGAAAGGGCCTGTCGGTGTGTTCCTGATACTCATCTCCATCGCGCTGATTGGAGGGCTTTATTGGCATTTGAACGGCAGGTTCGCCGCCAATGCGGAAGAATTCTCCGGGGCGCCTCGCACACTGGGTTCGATCGCCGAAGGGCTGCGCCAGAAATCCGGTGCCGATATCCTGCTAAAGGGGGGAGCCGAGACGGTGGTGATCTCTCAGCCGGTCAGCGGTGCATGCTGGTCCGCGTTGGTAGATCAGCTGTGCGCGGTGTATCGGGATACGTTGACGTGCAGCCGGGATGGCAATCGGATTGTCATCGACCGCAAGCCCTGACTCGTCCCGTCATCGGAGCGGAAAACGTGCGTCAGGCTACGATTTCGTAAAGCCGAAAATCTACGGCTGTTCGGCACGAGATCACGTCCCCCAGCATGAACCTCAGCGACCACCTGAAACTCTGGGCCAAGCGCATCAAGCGCGACGGCCTGACGCTATGGTTTGCCGGCAAGCACGCCCGCACGCCCTGGTACGCCAAGGCGCTGGGCCTGTTCGTGGTGGCCTACGCGCTCAGCCCTATCGACCTGATCCCCGACTTCATTCCCGTGCTGGGCTACGTCGACGACGTGCTGCTGTTGCCCGGCCTGATCTGGCTGACCATCAAGCTGTTGCCGTCCGATGTGCTGCAAGAGTGCAGAGGCCAGGCGGACGCCTGGATGCAGTCGCAGACGGAGAAGCCGCGCAGCCTGGCGGGCGCGGTAATGATTGTGGTGCTGTGGCTGGGGATAAGTATTGCGGCGTGGTTTTGGCTTGCGCCGTATTTCCGGTAGCGGCCTGACCCAGATCGCTGAAGTGCGAGTTGCCCTTGTCGTGTGGCATCAGGAAGGCTGCACCTTCGGTTTTGTTCATGGGTGATCAAGAAGGCGCATCCCGGAATGCACACGTATTAATCCGGATTATCAGTGCTGACCATTTTGAGGGGTAGCTTCTTTTGTATTCATATGACATTATCAGAATCTCTTAGATACATTTATCCGTTCACCCTGCGGAGGGCAGGAAGCGGCACATAACTAAGCTGATGAAGATGAATCACATGAATAAAAAGATGTTGAAGTTGGCGGCCGCTGCCGCTTGCGTCATGGCAATAGCGGGTTGCGCCAATGTTCCGATGGCGCCAGCCGAGCAAAATAAGCAGGTCAAATCGTTCCCGGCGCCGGACGAAGGAAAGTCAGGCCTGTATGTCTACCGCGACAGTTTTGTGGGCAAGGCGTTGAAGAAGGACGTGTACGTCAACGGCAAGTGCCTGGGCGAAACAGCGGACCGCGTGTTTTTCTATACTCAGGTCGCCGGCAACGAGCAGCACAAAGTCTCCACCGAGTCGGAGTTTTCGCCGAACGATCTGGTGGTGATGATGGAGGCGGGCAAGAACTACTTCGTGCGCCAATTCATCAAGCTCGGCGTATTCGTAGGCGGTGCTGGCGTAGAGCAGGTTACGGAAGAGGAAGGTCAGCGCGTGATCTCCAAACCCGAAGTCAACCTGGCCGCCGAAGGCCGTTGCACGGGCTGATCGCAGTCCGCTCCCGCCGCTGTTCTTGCCTACTTGCAATGGGAATGACGATACGTCTTGGTCTGCTGTTGGCGGTCGTGTTGTTTGCAACGACGGCCCATTCGGCGAACTATCCCTGCTCCGGAAAGAAGGGCGGCGTGGAGCGTTGCGTCGGAGAACAATTTCTGTGCCGCGACGGTTCGATCAGCGCATCGAAACGCGTGTGCTCAAGTCCGGATTCCAGCGCATCGCCCCTCATTTCCAAGCCATCCGCTGCAGGCTCCAATGGCGCATGCAGCTGCCGTGATGGCCAATACTGCACAGGGCCGCGTGGCGGAACGTTCTGCTACACCGATAGCGGGAAGAAGTCCTATCTCAGGAAATGAACGCCGCGCGGTGCGTAAGGCTCTGCGGGAATCGTTCGGAGACACATCATCGGCAGCGTGGCAGAACCCTTCGGGATCATGAAGGCAGACATTCTTCCAGCCGTCCGCTAAGCCAGCAAGGACAAGGCTTCATCCAGCGACAGCACGGTGGTGCGCGATGCAAAGGCGGTGGCGAACAGGTGTTCATGCACGATCGGGTCCGGGTCGTAGCAGCAGTCCTTGACCGTCAGCAAGCGATAGTCGGCGTCGCTGGCCTGCGCAATCGATGACAGCATCACGCCGGTCGATGCGACGCCGGCCATGATCAGTGTATCTATGCCTTGCGCGGAAAGCCGCACTTGCAGATCGGTGCCAAAGAACACGCTGGCGCGGTGGGCGATGACGATGGGCTCGTCCTCGCGCCTGCCGAGTTCCGGGGAGATGCGGTCGTGGACGAAGCGGCCCAGCTGCTTGATGCCCTGGCCGTTCTTGTTCAAGGGGCTGACTTCCGGGTAGCCGGGGCTGAAATGGATCTTGGCGAAGTAGACGCCGACGCCTGCGCGCCGCGCGGCGTCGCATAGTTGCCGGGTATTGTTGAGCAAGCCGGGGGCGACCGACGGGAACAGTTCCATGATGTCGGTTTGGTAGTGCATGACCAGCAAGGCAGTACGCGCCGGGGTGATGGCCGGGGTCTGGGTGTGCATGCTCCGCTCCGCAAGAGGTTTGCCACGCGCGCCTTTCGGGGATCCGGCCTGCCGGCTCGGTGTCATGCATGGCGACGTGATGGGGTGCGACAGGAAGGACGCACGACTCTACCACGGTGGGCATGGCGGAATGTTGTCCGAAGAACGATCCTGTGCGACCCCTTGCGAAGCGCCAGAAGCTACGCCGCCGGCAACTGGTTCGTCACGCAATGAATTCCGCCGCCGCCTGACGCGATGGCGTCGATATCCAGCTGCACCACCTTGCGGCCCGGATACAAACGCGCCAGCAGATCGCGCGCCTTCGCGTCCGCTTCCGTATCGCCGAATTCCGGCGCGATGACGGCGCCGTTGATGACGAAGTAGTTGATATAGCCCGCCGCGAAGTCGGGGTTGTCGCGCAGGAACTTGCTGCGCCTGGGCTTGAGCGGCGGGCTCATGGTGTGGATTTCCAGCGGCTTGCCGTCGGCGTCCGTCGCGCGGCGCAGGATTTCCAGGTGCTTGCGGGTCAGCGCGTAGTCGTAGGACTCGGGATCCATGTCGAGGTTGGCGACGACGACGCCGGGGCGGGCGAAGCGGGCGTAGAAGTCGACGTGGGCGTCGGTGATGTCTTTACCCTTGATGCCGGGCAGCCAGATGATCTTGCGCAGGCCCAGGCAGCGCTTCAGTTCCTCTTCGACTTCCGCCTTGCTCCAGCCGGGGTTGCGGTTGGAATTGATCCAGCTGCTTTCGGTCATGATGCCGGTGCCGCGGCCGTCGACTTCAATGCCGCCGCCTTCGCCGACCAGTTCGCTTTGCAGGTATTCGGTGTCAGTGACCTCGGTGGTTTCCGCGGCGATCTTGGCGTCGGCGGCGTGGCGCTGCTTGTTGCCCCAGCCGTTGAAGTTGAAGTCCACGCCGGTGACCGAGCCTCGCCCATCGAGCACGAAGTTGGCGCCGATGTCGCGCATCCAGATGTCGTCCAGGCGGGTTTCGACGAAGCTGACGTTGTCCGCGCCGCAATGGCGTTCGGCCAGGCTGCGTTCGCGGCTGCGGCAGAACACGGTGACGGGCTGGTGCGCGGCGATGGCGCGGGCGATGCGGCCGAGCGCGGCCTGGACGTCGGCGGTGAAGTCTTCCCAGATGGCGTCCTGGGCGCCGAAGGCGATGAAGGCGCGGGCCTGGGGGGCGCCTTCGTCGGGCATGTGCCAGCCGCGGGCGGACGCGGCTTGCGCGCCGGATGCGAGGACGCCGAGGCCCAGCGCGGCAGCGGCGCGGGCGCCGAAGAGCAGGGAAGCTTGTTGGATGAGTTGGCGGCGGGTGGGCACGTCGGGCTCCTGGAATTCTGGTAGATCGATAAAAAATGGTTATGTTTGAGTCAAAGGTGCGCACCTCTTGAATTGCAGTGTATTTCCCACCTAACCGTGCGGACTAGCGATATATTTAGTGGAATTATGATTAGCAGGGCTTATCGATATGCTTAAGCAATGGCCTCCCCTGAACGTGCTGCGCGGCTTCGAGGCAGCCGCCCGGCTGGGCAGTTTCCACAAGGCGGCCGACGAGCTGCACCTGACGCAGTCGGCGATCAGCCAGCAGGTACGCAGCCTGGAGGACTATCTGGGCCAGCCGCTGTTCTTCCGCCAGGGGCGCGCGGTGTCGCTGACCGATGCGGGCTGGGATCTGCTGGGCACGACGCAGGCCATGCTGCAGCAGTTGGCGGCCGGCATCCGCAGGCTGGACCAGTACCGCAAGCCGAACCAGTTGATCGTGAACACGAGCCCGGCGTTTTCGCGGCACTGGCTGCTGCCCAGGCTGGAGGCTTTCCGCGCCCAGCATCCGGAGGCGGATCTGTGGCTGTACACCAGCGATGCCGCGCCGGACATGGCCAAGCAGACCATAGACATCGCGTTGCGCGACGACCTGGGCCCGCAGGCCGATTGCGCGTTCCGTGTGCTGGTCGAGGACCGCATGTACCCGGCCTGCCACCCTCGCCTGCTGGCGGCGGGCATGCGCGCCACGCTGCATGGCGAGCGCGAGATGGATTGGAGCCATTGGGAAACGCAGGGCGGCGCCGACGTGGGCCAGCGCGGCCAGGGCATGAATTTTTCCGATCCCGGCCTGTTGCTGGACGCGGCGCGCGAAGGCCTGGGCATGGCGCTGGTCAGCAGCCTGCTGGCCGAGCGTTCGCGCGGCGACGGCTCGTTGGCGGTGTTGACGGAGCAGACCGTGCGCGGTCCGAAGTGGGCCTGGCTGGTGCATCGGGACAGCCAGGACGATCCTTTGACGCGTGCGTTCTGCGAGTGGGTGTCCGCAGAACTGGGAGCGTCGCGAGAGGACGGCGGCGCGGCGGCTTAGGCGCCGCCTCGCCGTGAGGTTGCGGTTTTTAGGGGGGTGTTAAGTTGTAGCCTCCCCGCCGCATCCGGCGTACTCCAGTGCAAGAGATTCTTCGATGTCCAATCTTCAGTGTTCGCGCCCCGTCGCGCTCGTCACGGGTTCGACCTCCGGCATCGGCGAGTCCATCGCACGCCGCCTGTCGCGGGACGGTTATGCGGTGATCGTGCATTCACGCCGTTCGGCCGAAGCCGGGCATTCCTTGGCGCGCGAGTTGGGCGAGGCGGCCTATGTGCAGGCGGATCTGGCGAACGATGCCGACCGGGTCCGGCTGGTCCGGGAAGCCGTCGCGGCATGGGGGCGGCTGGATGTGCTGGTCAATAACGCTGGAGTCAGCCGCGTCATTCCCCATGCGGATCTGGCCGCCGCCACGCCGGACATCTGGCATGAGCTGCATGAGGTCAACGTGGTTGCACCGTTTCGCCTGGTGGCCGAGGCGCAGGCCGCGTTGCAAGCGGCGGCGGCGCAAGGCCGGGCTGCTTGCGTGGTCAACGTGAGTTCGCACGCGGGCATCCGGCCCAAAGGCGCTTCCATTCCCTATGCGGCGACCAAGGCGGCGCTCAATCATGTGACGCGTTTGCTCGCGCTTTCGCTGGCGCCGCATATCCGGGTGAATGCGGTTGCGCCGGGCCTGGTGGATACGCCGATGACGGCCGATTGGACGCAGGCCCAAGCGTTGTGGCGCGACAAGGCGCCGATGCGCCGGGCGGCCAGTCCCGAGGATATTGCCCAGGCGGTCTCAATGCTGGTTGCGTCGGACTATCTGACCGGCGAGATCCTGCTATCCGATGGTGGATTGAACCTCACGTAGCAGCAGGGACAAGGTGGCCGGGTCAGGGCGTCGCAGCCACCCGGCCCATCCCGCAGACGCCGACGCAGGCTCTACTTCTGCACATACTTCTTGCTGCCCACATCGTAGGCATAGACCACCGCATCGCCCGCGCTCAGCTGTCGGGTCTTGTCCGGTCCGGAGATTTCAGTGCCGCTGCGCTTGACGGTCACGCGCGGCATGTCGCTGCCGCCGTGCGCGGAGAAGACCAGTTCGCCCGAGCTGGCCACGCAGGGCATGACGTCGCCTTCGGCGCAGGCCGCGCTGTTGTCTTCGCCGGTATTGACGCTGCCCACATAGGTCCAGCCCGCGCCTTCGTCGGGCGGCCCGGGATTGAAGACCAGCAGCGCGTAGCCGCTGAAGCTGATGCCGTTGTCGAAGCCTTCGGTGGGCACGGCCAGCAGCAGCTTGCCGGCGGGCGTGCGGTACTCCACCGGCTTGCGGCGGGTGTCCACGTCTTCCGGTTTTTCGTAGGCGCCGAACTCGCCGATGGTGTGCTCCATGCCGCGGAACTTCCAGGGGCGTTCGGGCGTGGCGCCGGTCAGGGTGAAGGTGGCTTCGGCCAGGTTGACCTGGGTGCCGGGGCCGACCTCGTCCTCGCCGGGCTTGCCGTAGCGTTCGCGCGTGTCCCAGACGAAGCCGGTGTAGTAGCGCGTGCCGCCCAGTTCGAAGGCGTGGCCGAACCAGAAGGTGGCGATGCTGCCGTTGGCGACTTCGTAGGAATCGGCACCCTTGCCGTCGATCTGGTAGATGGAATACATCACCGTGGGCGCAGCGGGCGGCGCGATGGCGGCGGCCTGGGCGGTGGGTGGCAGCGCCGCGGCGCCGGCGGATTCGGCGGCGGTTGCGGCGGGGCTGAACAGCGCGGCCAGGGTGGACGCCAGCAGGCCGGCCATGGTGGTGCGGAGCAAACGGCTACGGGGGCGGGTTTTCTGAATGGTTTTCATGTGTCGGACATATTCTTGTCGGCCTTCGGCGAGAAAGCCATGTGATCGCCTGTCTCGGTCTGTGCGGCGCCATCCTAATCGTCCGTCGCAATCCGCGTCCGACAACAATTTGCCAATTGTGTCGGACTGCAATGCCTGGAGCGCCCGTGGGTAGTCTGCCACGGAATCGCCGTTCGCTCATGGATCGTAGGATGGGTGTGGCGCGAGAAAGACGTGACGGACAGAACTGTCCTGCAACGCGCTCAACCCATCGCCCGTTGCGGCACGGGGATGGGTTGAGCGCGGCGGTTTCCCTCAGTACGTCGCCCTGACGTTCAACATCACGCTGCGCGGCTCGCCGTAGTAGTTCGAGCCGTAGGCCGCCCACACGCGCTGATAGTAGACCTTGTCGAACAGGTTGTTCACCGTCAACGTGCCTTCCAGGTGCTTGTTGAAGCGGTAGCCGGCTTGCGCGGAGACGGTGGTGTACGGGCGCTGCTCGAACTTCACCGGGCCGTTCAGGCGGTACATGCTGCTGACGCTGCGCACGCCCGCGCCCAGCGACAGGCCTTCCAGCGTGCCGGTGGCGAAGGTGTACTTGGTCCACAGATTGAAGGTGTGGCGCGGCGTGATGAAGGCGTACTGCTGCGACTTCTGTTCTTCCGTGCCCTTCAAGGTCTTGGTGGTGGTGTAGGCGTAGCCGGCGGTGATGTCCCAGCCCGGCGCGGGGCTGCCGCTGATTTCGGCTTCGAAGCCCTGGCTGCGCATCTTGCCCGCGGCCATGGAGAACAGCGGATTGTCGGGGTCCGTCATGGCGCGGTTCTCGTCTTCCATGCGGAACAGCGCGGCGTGGCCGTTCAGGCGCTTGTCCAGGAATTCGCCCTTCAGGCCGATCTCGAACTGCTTGCCGGTGCGCGGGTCCAGCAGCTGGCCGTTGACGTCGGTGACGGTCTGCGGCGTGAAGATGCTGGTGTAGCTGGCGTAAGCCGACAGTTGTTCGTTCAGGTCCACCACCAGGCCCAGGTAGGGCGTGAACTTGCCGTTGATCTTGTCGCTGGTGTTGGTGAACTGGTTGAAGTAGGCGTTGCGGTTCTGCGTGCGGTTTTCCCACCAGGTGAAGCGGCCGCCGGCAATGATGGTGGCCGCGTCGGTCACGCGCAGATTGGTGCGCGCATACAGGCCGTACTGGTCGGTCTTGCTGTCGTTGCCGTTGGTGAACTGGTAGTCCGGCTTGGGGATGTTGTTGTTGGGGTGGTAGAGATTGGTGTCGGCGTTGTCGCCGCCGCCGTAGCGGAAGTTCTTGTGGACGTTGCGGTAGTCGGCGCCTACGGTCAGCTCGTGCTGGCGGCCGAAGGCTTCGAAAGGCGTGGCCACGAAAGCGTCCAGGCCATAGGTCTTCCAGTTGCTGCGGTACTTCCAGCTGACGAGGCAGGTGTCGCCGGTGATCGGGTCCACCGCGCAGTCGGACCAGCCGAATTCGCGGCTGGGCTCGTCCTGTTCACGGTAGATGCCGCTGACCTTGATGCGCCCGCCATTGGCCAGGCGGTGGTCCACGTCGGCGAAGTACTCGGTGACTTCCTCGGTGATGTGGTTCCAGCTGGGGTCCAGGTTGGTGGAGCGGCGCACGTCCAGCAAGCGGCCGTCGGTGTAGCCGGGCAGGCCGAAGAAGGGGCGGCCCTTGTATTGCTGGTACGTGGCGCCGGCGGTCAGGACGGTGTCGGGCGTCAGGTCGAAGCTCAGGGTGCCGTAGAACAGCGGCTTCTCGGTGTAGACGCCGTCGACGAAGGATTTGCGGTCGTCATAGGACGCCACCAGGCGGCCGCGCAGGCGACCGTCGCTGTCCAAGGGGCCGGTGATGTCGGCCTCGGTGTAATAGCGGTCCCAGGAGCCCGTCATGACCTGGCCGCTGAAGGCGAATTCCTTCTGCGCGCGCTTGCGCACCAGGTTCACGGTACCGCCGGGATCGCCCGCGCCCTGGTACAGGCCCGAAGGTCCGCGCAGCACTTCGATGTGGTCATAGATGGCCAGTCCGAAGCCCGAGGACAGGTCGTTGCCGGTGCTGGCCGGCGTGTTCACGCCGTCGACCTGGATCGTGTCCAGCGCGTAGCCGCGCGAGTAGAAGTTGCCATGGTTGCCGCCGATGCTGCCCGCTTCCACCGTGATGCCGGTGACGGTGCGCATGGCGTCGTCCAGCGTGGTCAGGTTCTGGTCGTCCAGCAGCTGGCGCGTCACCACCGAGACCGATTGCGGGATCTCGCGCAGGCTTTGCGCGTTCTTGCCGATGGTGACGGCGGGGGCGGTGTAGGACCCCGTGCCCTCGGTGACGGTGAGGTCCCGGCCGGTGACCGTCACGGGCGCCAGGGTGGTGGTATCGGTGGAGGATGCGTCGGCCGGCCGCCGCACCACGAAGCCCGAGCCGCTGGGCACGGCGACCAAGCCGCTGCGCGCCAGCAGGCGGTTCAGCGCGACCTGCGGCGTCATGGCGCCGGATACGGCGGGGGCGCTCAGGCCGGCGACCGTATCGGGGCTGAACAGCACCTGCAGCTGCGCCTGCCGGCCCAGCGCCACCAGCGCGTCGGCCAGGTTGCCGGCGGGCAGGTTGAAGGTCTGCGCGGCGGCGCCCTGCGCGTGGGCCGCGGACGGCGCCAGCGCCTGGACCGCCAGCACGGCGGTCATGGACAGCGCGCACAGCAGCGCGTAACGGCCGGCGCTCAGCCGACGATGAAAATGGCGTTGCGCCATGGACTTTCCCCAGTCTGGAAGTGGATCTTCAACTGGGGAAGACGCGCCAGCCGCCAAAACCCGAACCTGTCTAATTAAAAATAATTCTTAATTCTTCTCTTCAGCGGCTGCCGATCACCGCGGCGCCATCCGGTCGCCGGCTTACCGTTACCGGCAACAGGCCGGGCAGCATGTCCAGCACCGCGTCGGGCTGGCGCAGATCCAGCGTGCCAGACAGGCGCAATCCCCGTGCGCGCTCGTCGGCAAAGCGCAGCGGCGTGTCGCGGTACAGGGCAAGGTAGCCGGCCAGTTGCTGCAACGTGGTGTCGTGCATCACCGCCACGCCGCCCTGCCAGGCGCCGATCTCGCTGGCGGGCACCTGCTGGCGGCGCAACAGGCGCGCGTCGGCGCGCGACAGCAGCACCGTGTCGCCGGCCTGAAGCGTCTGCGCGGCGGGGGCGTTGGCGCCCTTCGCGTTCAGCCTGACTTCACCGCTGCGCACGCCGACCTGCAGCACGTCGGGCAGCAGCAGCACATTGAACTCGGTGCCGATGTCGCGCAGTTCCGCGTCGCCTGCGGCCACGATCAGCGGCCGGCGGTCGGGTGCGGCATCGATGTAGACCTCGCCGGCGTCGACGCGGATGTGGCGTTCGGCCAGCGTGTAGCGCACGCTCACGCGCGTGCCCACGTTGGCATGCAGGCGGGTGCCGTCGGGCAGGTCCAGGTTGCGGGTCTGGGTGGACGCGTTGGCGACGGATTCGTAGCGGATGGGCACGTACTGGTAGGCGGCGGCCGCGACCAGCAGCATCGCGGCCAGCGCACCGCCCCAACGCAGGAAGGCCGGGCGGCGGACGGGTACCGGTCGTGCGCAGGGCCGGACCGGATTCGGGCTCGACGCCTGTTTCTGCGTGTGCGTGGGCGCGGCGTCCGGGCGCGGCAGCGCCGCCATGTCCTCCCACACCAGCTCCAGCCGTTCGTACTCCCGCTGGTGCTCAGGCGATGCGAGCAGCCAGGATTGGAAGGACTGTTCGGCGCTGGCGTCGGACGCGCGTTCCCGGCGGCGCATGAACCATGCGCTCGCGGCCTCTTCGACAGCGGACAAAGGTAGGGATCGGGTCATGGCGTTTCGCCGTGGACACGGCGCTTGCAGTGCGCCAGCGCCAATTGCAGGTGCTTCTCGACCGCCCGCACGCTGATGCCCATGTGGTCGGCGATGTCCTCGCAACGCAGCTCATCATACCGATAAAGCAGGAAGGCCTCGCGCTGGCGCGGCGGCATCTCGTCGATGGCGGCTTGTAGCAACCGCAGGCGCTGGCTGGCGTCGGCGCGCGCTTCGGGTTGCAGGCCGGCGGGGGCTGCCAGGCCCATGGCCGTGGGTTCGAAACCCTGGTCGTCCAGGCTGGCCACCACGTGCTCGTCGCGCACGTTTTCGCGGCGCCAGTGGTCGCGCAGCAGGTTGCGGGCGATCTCGTACAGATAGGCGCGCGGCTTCTCCGGCGGCGCGGCGCCGTCATGCGCCGCCAGCCACTTGGCGAAGGTCTCCTGCGCCAGGTCCTGGGCGGCCTCGGGTGAACGCTTGAGCTGGCGGTTCAGGAAACCGACCAGCTCCACGTTCCACGCCTTGTACGCCTCGGCGACGACGCCGAAGAACCGCTCCCCCATGATGCCCCTGTCGATGTCCGGCGCTGGGTTCTGTGACCTGGGCGCGTAGGCATGGCTTGATCAAATGATAATGATTCTTATTGTATCAACTTTATCAAACGCTGGCAGGGGGACCCATGCAGTGCTGTTCAGGGCGCGTGCAAGCTCCTGAGCTTCCTCAACTCCGGAAACCACCGCATCCACAACCCCGCCACGGCGATGGTGCCGACCCCGCCGATCACCACCGCCGGCACCGCGCCGAAGGCCGCGGCCATGACGCCGGACTCGAATTCGCCCAGCTGGTTGGAGGCGCCGATGAATAGCGTGTTCACCGCGCTGACGCGGCCCAGCATATGGTCGGGCGTGTTCAGCTGCACCAGTGATGAACGCACCACCACGCTGACCGCGTCCGCCGCGCCCAGCACCACCAGCGCGCCGATCGACAGCGGAATCGAGGTGGACAGGCCGAATACCGTGGTGGCCAGCCCGAACAGGATCAGCGCGCCGAACAGCAGCCGGCCCACGTGTTCGCCCAGGCTCAGGCGGGCCAGGGTCAATGACATCAGCGCGGCGCCGCAGGCGGGGGCGGCGCGCAGCGCGCCCAGCGCCCAGGGGCCGGCGTCCAGGATGTCCTTGGCGAAGATGGGCAGTAGCGCCGTGGCGCCGCCCAGCAGCACGGCGAACAGGTCCAGCGACAAGGTGCCCAGCAGCAGGCGGCGCTGGAAGATGAAGGTGATGCCGGCAAACAGCGTGCGCCAGGTGGTCGGTTCCTTGCGCGGCGGAGCGCGTTCGATGACGAGCGTGGCGATGGACGCGAAGGCCGACAGGTACAGGGCCGCCGCCACGCAGTAGATCCACCCTGCCCCCAACCCGTAGCCCACGCCGCCCAGCGCCGGGCCGGCGATCTGCGCGATCTGGCCGCCGGAGGACGCCAGCGCGGTCGCGCGCGGCAGCCATTCGCGCGGCACTACGGCCGGGATCAGCGTGGCCAGGGTCGGCGCCTCAAAGGCGCGCGCCGAACTCATGATGATGATGGTGGCGTAGATCAACGTCTTGCCGCCCACGCCATGCAGGGCCGCGATCGCCAGCACCAGCGTGGCCAGCGCTTCCAGAGCCATGCAGATGGCCACGATCTTGCGGCGGTCGTAGCGGTCGGCCACGTGGCCCACCACCAGGGTCAGCGCCGCCATGGGCAGGAACTGCGCCAGGCCGATCAGGCCCAGGTCCAGGGCGCTGCCGCTCAGCGCATAGATCTGCCAGCCCACTGCGACCGAGACGATCTGGAAGGCCAGCGATGCGCCGATGCGCGCAAACAGGTAATGCAGGAAGGCGGGACGTTGAAGCGGACTGGGGGAGTCGGGGGCGGGCATGGAGGATGGCGCGATGGGCGCGTGACGGGCGCCGGATCCCGCATTCTAGGGACAAGTCGCTGACGGGAAACTAAGAGCCTGCCATTCATGCATGGGATGGCCGCATGAATCCTATACTTCTGTTTCCAGCATAAATCGTCCGCAGCAGGGATATCCATCCATGGCCACGCTTCCCGATCTCAGCTCGCGCGAATTGCAGGCGATCAGCACGGTTGCCGAGTGCGGCAGTTTCGTCGCCGCCGCGTTGACACTGAACATCTCGCAGCCGGCGCTTACGCGCACGGTGCAGCGCGTGGAGAAGGCGCTGGGCGTCGAGCTGTTCCATCGTTCCACCCGCCGCGTCGAAACCACGCCGGCGGGCCAGGAGTTCGTGTCGCTGGCGAACCGCATGCTGTCCGACCTGCGCATTTCCTACGAGAACATGCGCGAGATCTCGGACGAGCAGCGCGGCCGCAGCATCGTGTCGGCAGTGATGTCGGTGGCCTACACGCAGCTGCCCGGCATCGTCGCCCGCTACCGCGAATCGCGGCCCCGCATCGAATTGCAGATCCGCGAGGGCGTGCACGGCACGGTGCTGGACGATGTGCGCAGCGGCGTGGCCGACATGGGCATCACCTACATCGACGGCGCACCAGATGAGTTCTCGGTGGTGGCCTTGGGCCGCGAGGCCTTTCATGTGGTGATGCCGCGCCGGCATCCGCTGTCCGCGCACGTCGGCGTCACGCTTGAGCAATTGGCGCCGTATGCGCAGGTATCGCTGCCCAGGGAATCGCAGACGCGCCGGCTGATCGACAGCCACGCTTCGGTCGCCGGCGTATCGCTGCGGCACGCGGTTACCGTCAGCCAGTTCGCCACCGTGATGCAATGCGTCTGGGCTGGCGTGGGCATCGCCATCGTGCCGGGCGGAGCCGTGCCGGCCGCACTGGGCGCCGACCTGGTGACGCGGCCGCTGACCAAGCCCGCGCTGAGCCAGGCCATCGGCGTGGTGTTCCTGAAGGAGCGCGGCCTTACTCCCAGCGCCAGCGGCTTTCTGGCGCAGCTGCGCAGCGACTGGGTACAGGCCGCCGCGCCGGCAACCCGCCGCCGCGGCGGCCGCTAGCCTTCATTGCAGCCGGATGCCGGCCAGCCGGACAATGTCGGCATAGCGCTTGGCCTCGCTGCGGCAGAATGCGTCGAAGTGCTCCGGCGTATCGCCCACCGGCATGGCCTGCGCGTCGATCAGGCGCGCGCGCACGTCGGGTTGCTTGAGCACGTTGCTGACGTTCCGGTACAAGCTCGCAATGAGATCGGACGGCGTGTGCGCCGGCGCCCACATGCCGTACCAGGAGGTCAGGTTGACGTTCGGATAGCCCAGTTCGGCAAAGGTGGGTACGTCCGGCAAGGCGGCCACGCGCTGGTCCGCGGTGACCGCCAGCGCACGCAGCCGGCCGCCCTTCACCAGGCTGATGGATGACGGCATCGAATCCAGCATGTAGGTGACCTGTCCGCCCATCACGTCGGTCAGCGCCGGCGCGCTGCCCTTGTACGGGATGTGCGTGACATCCAGTTTTGCGGCCGTCTTGAACACTTCGCCGGCCAGGTGGCCGGGCGCGCCGCTGCTGGACGATGCAAAGTTGTGCCGGCCCGGTTCGCTGCGCACCAGCGCCACCAGATCCGCCACGGAACGCACCGGAGAATTGCTGCTCACCACCAGTTGGATCGGCGTGGAGGCCAGGTTGGTGATGCCCCGGAAGTCCTTGAGCGGGTCAAACGGCATGTTGGGATAAAGCGCGGGATTGACCAGTTGGCCCGAGACATTGACCAGCAGCACATAGCCGTCGGGCGCCGCCTTGGCCACGGCATCGGCGCCTATCATGCCGCTGGCGCCCGGCCGGTTTTCGACCACCACCGATTGTCCCAGCTTCTCGGCGAGCGTGGCCGCGACGATGCGGCCAACGATGTCGGTCGGACCGCCGGGCGGATAGGGAATGACGAGGCGCAACGGCTTCGACGGGTAGGCGGTCGCGGCCAGCGATCCGGCGCCGCCAGCGAAGCTTGCCAGGGCGGCGCCCGCCGCGCCGATCAGCAGCCGGCGCCTGGCTGGCCTGGGCTGTTCCCCTGCTTGAGTAGATGGCTCCATGGTTTGTCTCCCTTGTCTCTTTCTTGTGTGAAAGGCACAGCTCAGGATCCGCCCGCGATCGCACCATTGCGCCGCAGTTCGGCAAGCGCCTGGGGCGCCAGTCCCAGCATTTCGCGCAGGACCGGTTCCGTATGGGCGCCCAGTACCGGAGGCGCGCTGCGATACTCCACGGGCGTCGCCGATAAATGCAGGGGATTGCCGACCAGTTCCGCGCCGCCCGCCTGCGCGCCCGGCATCGGCACGCGCATGCCGCGTTGCAGGACCTGAGGGTCGGCGAAGACCTCGGCCAGGCCATTGATGGGGCCGCAAGGCACCGCCAACGATTCCAGCGTGCGCAGCCAGTGCGCGCTGGGATGCAGCGCCATCTGCGCCTGGATCTGGGGGATCAGCGCCTCGCGCGACGCCAGACGCGCGGTATTGGTGGCGTGGCGCGGATCATCCGCCAGGTCGGGGCGGCCGATGGCGCCGCAGAAGCGGCGGAATTGCGCGTCGTTGCCGATGGTGACGATGACGTGGCCATCGAGGGTGGCGAAGTCCTGGTAGGGCACGATGTTGGGATGGGCGTTGCCCAGGCGCGCGGGTTCGCGGCCGCTGGCCAGGAAGTTCATGGCCTGGTTGGCCAATGCGGCCACCTGCACGTCCAGCAGGGCTACGTCGACATGCTGGCCTTCGCCACTGCGGTCGCGATGCGCCAGCGCGGCCTGGATGCCCGCGGTGGCGTACAGGCCCGTGAGAATGTCCGTCAAGGCGACGCCGACCTTCATCGGCCCCGCGCCGGGCTCGCCGTCGCTTCTGCCGGTGATGCTCATCAGGCCGCCCATGCCTTGGACCAGGAAGTCGTAGCCTGGGCGGTTGGCGTAGGGACCGTCCTGCCCGAAGCCGGTGATGGAGCAGTACACCAGGCCGGGGTGGCGGCGTTTGAGCGTGTCGTAGTCCAGTCCGTAGGCCCGCAGACCGCCCACCTTGAAGTTCTCGATCAGCACATCGCATTGCGCCGCCAGCGCGGCCACCAGCCCTTGGCCGTCGGGCGTGGCGATATCGACGACGACGGATTTCTTGTTGCGGTTGGCGCCCGCGAAGTAGGCCGATTGCGCCACGTCGCCCCATTGCGGATCGTCGATCCACGGCGGGCCCCAGCCACGGGTGTCGTCGCCCAGGCCGGGGCGTTCGATTTTGATCACCTCCGCGCCCAGGTCGGCCAGCAACTGACTGGCCCAGGGGCCAGCCAGCACGCGCGAAAGGTCCAGCACCCGCAAGTGCGATAGTGCCCCCATCGTTCTGTCTCCCGGTCGGTGCGGCGCCGCTATTGCAAGGCCACGCGGATCTGCATCGGCGCCTTCGTGCCCTGCCAGACCTGCTGCGCCTGCTCCTTGATCTGGACGACGCGCTGCGCCACTTCCTCGGCCGTGATGGAGCTGACCGGATGCGTGATCACGACGGGTTCCAATGTCTTCATGCCTATGGCCTGACGCGTCAGCTCGGTCTCGCGCGCGAATTCCGTCGTGATGATGACCGCGCTGGGTATGCCCAGCCGCTCCAGCGCGATGGAGTCGCGCACGCAGGCGGAGCAGCAGGAGCCGCAATCGCCAATAGCGGTCAGGACCACGTCGTTCTCGGCCGCGATGCGTTCGATCAGTTCGGGCGCCGCATCCTTGGAGAAGCTGTGCTTGACGTAGTAGTTCACCTCGGCGAATTCGATGTCTTCGCCCAATGCTGCCACCGCGCCGCGCAGCAGCTTGTTGGCGTTCCATTTCGAATTGTCGAGGATGCCCAGCCGCAATCCGGCCAGGCCTTTCTTGCGCGCCGATACCGGCGCGTCTTCGAAGCGCAAGGCGCCGCGCGGGTCGTACACCGCGACTTTTTCTCCGTCGTTCATCTGCATTTCCGATCTCCTGGTTGTGTCGTGTCGGGCCGTCGCGTCAGATGGCGCACGCGCCGCTGGTGCAATCGCCGCCGGCGCTTGCGCCATCGATCGCGCGCAGCACCGGCGTGCTCATGCTGCCCCAGCCCGGTATCAGCACGGAAAAGCGGCCGGCCTCGCCGCCCATCACGAACAGATGGATGTGGTCCGGGCTGTGCACGATGGGTATGCGGGTGTCGTCGTTGCGCTTGTAGTACTTGGGCAGGTTGCGGTTGTAGACCTTGCCGTAGCGGTGGCCGTAAGCCAGATCGATGAAGCGGTTGCCGTGGTTTACGTACAGGTAGTTGCGCACGTCGGCGCGCGACCAGCCGTGCTTGCCGATGGTCTGGGCGTGCTCCAGGCCCAGCACCACTGCGATATGGCCGCCCAGCACCGCGCTGTTGGACGCGATGGTGCTCATGGCCGAGCACATCGTGTCGAGAATGCCTTCGGGGTCGTTGGAGATGTGGTTGGTGACGCTGTGCGGGGCTTCAGCCGCCATCGCGAACACGGTGGAGTCCTCGGCCTTGTAGCCGTGTTCCACGTGATAGGGTGCCAGCGGACTTTGCAGTTCGTTTTCGCAGACGCAGTAGGTGTATTTGCCCGGGTGCCCCAGCGTGCTCTTGTCCAGGTCTCCAGGCCAGCCGCCGCCCACGTTCAGCATGATGAGGCGCAACGCGCGGCCGATGGTGGCGTTGGCGCGGTTGCCGGAACCGAACGCGTTGACGCCGCCGTTCATGCCGATCTCGCGCGCTATCGGCCCGTTGACGACCAGCAGGGGCGCGGCCACGTGCGTGGTGGCCTGCACGCCGTTCAGATTGAACGCCTGGTCGGTGACGGCTTTTACCGCCGCCAGCACCACCGGCGCGTACTCGGGTTTGCAGCCGGCCATCACCATATTGATGGCCAGCACTTCGCGCGTCAGCTCGCCCCAGCGCGGCGCCACCCGCGCTTCGACGAAGCTGGCATCACCGCCCAGCCGGGCCACGATCTCGTCGATCTTGTCCTGAGTCGGCGGGACCACCGGCAGGCCGTCAGTGAAGCCGCGCTCGTAGTAGTACTCCACCAGGTCCACGCCGGCCGGCACCATGTTTGCCGGCGACGCCTTCGCTTGCAGAACCGCACTCATCAGAATCTCCTCGTGGCTGTCGTATGACATTGCGAGGAGCATAGGAGTCCTTGCTTATTTATAACAAGGACAATCTATTTACTTAAATGATTGCGGAAAACGCATAAATCACGCGAAGCTCGGACGCGCCTGCCGCTATGCCTTGGGCCAGTAAGTCCCGAAGCTCCACAAATTGCCTTCCGGATCGCGGCAGGCGAATTCGCGGCTGCCGTAGGCCGTGTCGTACGGCGGGGTTTCGATGGTGGCGCCGCTGGCCTGGACCTGCGCGTGCAGGGCGTCCGGATCGTCCACCGCCAGATACAGCGCGTCGGTGCGGCGTCCTTGCAGGTTGCCCACCAGCTTGCCATGGGCGTCGTCGCGGTCCGGGCCCAGCATCAAAAGGGAACTGCCGTAGGCCAGTTCCGCATGCTGCACGGCGTCGCCGTCGCGGTAGACGGCGTGCTCGGTGAACCCCAGCACGCCGGTAAGCCAGCGCAGCATCGCGTCCGCATCGCGGCAGCGCAGGGTTGGAAACAGGCGGGGCGCTGCGGATTCGGATGGCATAGCACTCATCATGGGTACTCCTGTGAAAATGCAGGAGCGCCCATGATGAACCCGCGGGCGGCGGGACGGGTGACGATTTTGTTACTGCGCGCCTGGCTACTCGCCGATGGCGACCAGCTCGGCCCCTTCCGTTACCTGATCGCCCACGCCGTAGAACACTTCCGAGACCTTGCCGTCGGCGGGCGCGGAAATGGTGTGCTCCATCTTCATGGCTTCCATCACCAGTAGCGGTTGGCCTTTTTCCACGGTGTCGCCGGCCTTGACCGAGATCGAGATGATCTTGCCGGGCATGGGAGCCGTGAGGCCGCCGCCGTGTTCGCCCTGCGTGTCCTGCGAATGCGCCAGCGGATCGTACAGGTCCAGCACGTGCACGCCAGCTTCGCCGAAGACGTGTGCCTTATCGGCGTGCAGCACGACAGTGCCGGCGCTTTCATGGCCGTCCAGCGTGATGCGCAGGCCGTAGGCGAGATTGGGGTTGGCGCTGGCGTGGGCGCGCCACAGGAAGGCTTGCGGGCCTGCGCCGCTGTCCAGGGTCCAGGCACCGCCCTGGCGGGCGACGGTGACGCGGCGTGTTTCGCCGTTGTCCACCCATTGCAGATGACGTTGATAGCGGTTGCCCAGGCGCCAGCCGTCGCGCGCGTCCCAGGGGTCGGCAGCTTGCTTGCCGCTGGTGACGCCTGGCTGCGCCAGGCCTTGGCGCACCAACACGGCGGCGCAGGCCAGCGCCAGCGTGGCGGGGGCTGCGGCCTGGGGCTCGGGCAGCAGCGTGGCGCGCTGGCGTTCGATCAGGCCGGTGTCCAGGTCCGCCGCGGCGAAGGCGCTGTCCTGCATCAGGCGGGACAGGAAGGCCACGTTGGTCTGCACGCCGACGGCCTGGGTCTGGGCCAGCGCTTGCAACATGCGGGCGCGGGCCTGGTCGCGGTCGGCGCCGTGCACGATCAGCTTGGCGATCATGGGGTCGTAGAACGGCGTGATGGTGTCGCCCATGCGCACCCCGCCGTCGACCCGGATGTCGCCGTTGGCGAACGCCGTGTGCGCCGGCAGGCCCAGGTAGGCCAGGGTGCCGATGGACGGCAGGAAGCCCTTCTCGGGGTTCTCGGCGTAGATGCGGGCCTCGATGGCGTGGCCCTGGATGCGCAGGTCTTCCTGGCGCGCGGGCAGCGGCTGGCCGGCGGCCACGCGCAGCTGCCATTCGACCAGGTCGTGGCCCGTGATCATTTCGGTGACCGGGTGTTCGACCTGCAGGCGCGTGTTCATTTCCATGAAGTAGAAGCGGCCATCGGGTTCGGAAATGAATTCCACCGTGCCCGCGCCCACGTAGCCCACGGCGCGCGCGGCGGCCACGGCGGCTTCGCCCATGGCGCGGCGGCGTTCTTCGGTCATGCCGGGCGCGGGGGCTTCCTCGATCACCTTCTGGTGGCGGCGCTGCACCGAGCAGTCGCGCTCGAACAGGTAGACGCAATTGCCGTGCTTGTCCGCGAACACCTGGATTTCGATGTGGCGCGGCTTTTGCAGATAGCGTTCGATCAGCACACGGTCGTCGCCGAAGCTGGAGGCGGCTTCGCGTTGGCAGGAGGCCAGCGCATCGAGGAATGCGCCCGAGGATTCGACCACGCGCATGCCCTTGCCGCCGCCGCCGGCGCTGGCCTTGATCAGCACGGGGTAGCCCATGGCGTCGGCCTGGGTCTTGAGGAATTGCGGATCCTGGTTGTCGCCGTGATAGCCCGGCACCAGCGGCACGCCGGCTTTTTCCATCAGTGTCTTGGCGGCGGACTTGCTGCCCATGGCCGCGATGGCGGAGGCCGGCGGGCCGACGAAGGCGATGCCAGCCTTTTCGGCGGCTTCGGCGAAGGCTTCATTTTCCGACAGGAAACCGTAGCCGGGATGGATGGCGCCCGCGCCGGTGTCGCGTGCGGCTTGCAGGATGGCGTCGGCGCGCAGGTAGCTGGCGCGCGGCTCGGAGCCGCCGATGTACACGGCCTGGTCGCAGGCGGCGACGTGGCGGGCGTTGGCGTCGGCGTCGGAATACACCGCGACGGTGCGGATGCCCATGCGGCGGGCGGTGGCGGCCACGCGGCAGGCGATTTCACCGCGGTTGGCAATCAGCAAAGTGTCGAACATGGATGTCATCCAGGCTGAAATTATTCTTGGGCTGCAATGGGGCGGCAGTGCCGCCTTACATGCGGAACACGCCGAACTTGGTGTCCTCGATGGGCGCGTTCAAGGCTGCCGACAAGGCCAGCCCCAGCACGCGCCGCGTGTCGGCCGGCGCAATGATGCCGTCGTCCCACAGGCGCGCGGTGGCGTAGTAAGGATGGCCTTCGCGTTCGTACTGTTCGCGGATGGGCGTCTTGAAGGCGGTTTCTTCGTCGGCAGACCATTGGCCGCCGCGGGCCTCGATGCCGTCGCGCTTGACCGTGGCCAGCACGCTGGCCGCCTGTTCGCCGCCCATGACCGAGATGCGGGCGTTGGGCCACATGAACAGCATGCGGGGCGAATAGGCGCGGCCGCACATGCCGTAGTTGCCGGCGCCGAACGAGCCGCCGATCAGCACGGTGAACTTGGGTACCGCGGCCGTGGCCACCGCCGTCACCATCTTGGCGCCGTGGCGGGCGATGCCTTCGTTTTCGTACTTGCGGCCGACCATGAAGCCGGTGATGTTCTGCAGGAACACCAGCGGGATCTTGCGCTGCGCGCACAGTTCGATGAAGTGCGCGCCCTTCTGCGCGGACTCCGAGAACAGGATGCCGTTGTTGGCCACGATGCCGACAGGCATGCCGTGGATGTGCGCGAAGCCCGTGACCAGCGTGGGGCCGAAGCGCGCCTTGAACTCGTCGAACTCGGAACCGTCCACGATGCGTGCGATGACTTCGCGCACGTCATAGGGCTTGCGCGTGTCGGCGGGGATGATGCCGTTCAGTTCGCTGGGGTCGTAGCGCGGCTCGCGCACCGGCGCGGTGGCCAACGGCTGCGGCTTCTTGCGGTTCAGGCGCGCGACCGCGTTGCGCGCCAGTTGCAGCGCATGCATGTCGTTGGCGGCCAGGTGGTCGACCACGCCGGACAGGCGCGTGTGCACGTCGCCGCCGCCCAGGTCCTCGGCGCTGACTTCTTCGCCGGTGGCGGCCTTCACCAGCGGCGGGCCGCCCAGGAAGATGGTGCCCTGGTTCTTGACGATGATGGACTCGTCGCTCATGGCGGGCACGTAGGCGCCGCCGGCGGTGCAGGAACCCATCACCACGGCGATCTGCGAAATGCCCTGCGCGGACATCTGCGCCTGGTTGTAGAAGATGCGGCCGAAGTGTTCGCGGTCGGGGAAAACCTCGTCCTGCTGCGGCAGGTTGGCGCCGCCCGAATCCACCAGGTAGACGCAGGGCAAGTTGTTCTGCGCGGCGATTTCCTGGGCGCGCAGGTGCTTCTTGACCGTCATCGGGTAGTACGTGCCGCCCTTGACCGTGGCGTCGTTGCAGACGATCACGCATTCGGTGCCGGCCACGCGGCCGATGCCGGTGATGACGCCGGCGCCGGGGGCTTCACCGCCGTACATGCCGTGCGCCGCCATCGGCGACAGTTCCAGGAACGGCGTGCCCGGATCGATCAGGTGTTCAACGCGGTCGCGCGGCAGCAGCTTGCCGCGCGCCACGTGCTTGGCGCGCGCGGCTTCGCTGCCGCCGAGCGCGGTATGCGCCAGTTGCTGGTCCAGATCGTCCAGCTGCGCCTGCATGGCCTGCGCATTGTCGGTGTAGTCCTGCGACCGCGGATTGATGCGGGATTCGATGATGGGCATGGGGTTCCACCCGTCCTGCTTGTTGGAAATTTGAAGGCGCTCGTGGAGCGGTTTGTCTCGCTGCCCGGTGGGCCGGGCATTCTTGTCGGCTGTCGGTACCGAAGAGGGATTTCGTTGCGCCTTTCCTGCACGGCGCGCGACCGACCCGTCGCGCAACAACGCCATGCAGGAAAGGCGCAGCGGAATCCGTCGCAAGCCGGGAGGCCGAAGCCCCCCGGCATGGCGTTAGATCATTTCAATCGCCATCGCCACGGCTTCGCCGCCGCCGATGCACAGCGTGGCCACGCCGCGCTTGCCGCCGGTCTTGCGCAGCGCGCCGACCAGGGTGGCCATCAGGCGGGCGCCGGACGCGCCGATCGGATGGCCCAGGGCGGTGGCGCCGCCGTGGATGTTGACCTTGTCGTGCGGCAGCTTGAAGTCGGTCATGGCGGCCATGGTGACCACCGCGAAGGCTTCGTTGATTTCGTAGAGGTCCACGTCCTCGGCCTTCCAGCCGGTCTTGGCGAACAGGTTCTTCAGCGCGCCCACGGGGGCGGTGGTGAACCAGTTCGGTTCTTGCGAGTGCTGGCTGTGGGCGACGATGCGGGCCAGCGGCTTGACGCCGAGCTTTTCCGCGGTGGAGGCGCGCATCAGCACCATGGCGGCGGCGCCGTCGGAGATCGACGAGGAGTTGGCGGCGGTGACGGTGCCGTCCTTCTTGAAGGCGGGCTTGAGCGTGGGGATCTTTTCCGGCATGGCCTTGGTGGGGGCCTCGTCGGTGTCGATCACGGTGTCGCCCTTGCGGCCAGCGACGGTCACGGGGGCGATTTCCCACTTGAAGCTGCCGTCTTCCGATGCGGCGCGGGCGCGGCGCAGCGATTCCAGCGAGAACGCGTCCTGCTGTTCGCGGGTGAAGGAATACTTGGAGGCGCAGTCCTCGGCGAACACGCCCATGGCCTTGCCCTTGTCGTAGGCGTCTTCCAGGCCGTCCAGCGCCATGTGGTCATACACGGTGTTGTGGCCGTAGCGGTAGCCCTGGCGGCCCTTGAGCAGCAGGTAGGGGGCGTTGCTCATGCTTTCCTGGCCGCCGGCGACGACCACGTTGGCGCTGCCCGCGGCCAGCAGGTCATGGCCGAACATGGCGGCCTTCAGGCCCGAACCGCAGACCTTGTGGATGGTGGTGCAAGCCACGCCCAGCGGCAGGCCGGCGCCCAGCGCGGCTTGGCGTGCGGGTGCTTGGCCCTGGCCGGCTTGCAGCACGTTGCCCATGATGACTTCTTCAACCAGCTCGGGCTTGATGCCGGCGCGTTCGACGGCGGCCTTGATGGCGATCGAGCCCAGCTCGTGCGCGGCCAGGCCGGACAAGGCGCCCAGCATGCCGCCCATGGGCGTGCGGGCAACGGAAACGATGACGATGGGATCTGACATGACTAGCTCCTGTGAGGGTCGGGACAGCTCTGGGGTTACGAGGCCGCGTGCTCGCCCGAAGGGGGCTCTGGACGCAGGCGTCTGTCCGTATCGTAAGGGAAAAATTCTTCAATCCGGCCCTGCGCCACATGGGCGCGGCAGGCCTGCCACCACTCCGGTTCCAGCAGATCGGCATGGTGACGCATGAAGGCGCCGCGCACGCGCGGGTCGCCTAGCAGAAAGCGTCCGAATTCTTCGGGGAAGACATCATTCGGACCGATGGCGTACCAGGGCTCGGAAGCCAGTTCCGCCTCTTCGTTGGGGGCGGGCGGGATGCGCCGGAAATTCATTTCGGTCATGCGCTGGATTTCGTCGTAATCGTAGAAAACGACCCGGCCCAGGCGCGTGACGCCGAAGTTCTTGTACAGCATGTCGCCGGGGAAGATATTGGCCGCGGCCAGCTGCCGGATAGCGTCCCCGTATTCGCGCACAGCCGGGTCCAGCAGCGCGTCCGAAGCCTGGCGCAGATAGATGTTCAAGGGCGTCATGCGCCGTTCGATGTAGACATGGCGGATGACCACCGTGTCGCCGGTTTCCTCTATCAGGCTGGGCACCAGCCGGCGCAGTTCTTCCAGCAGGGCTGGCGCGAAGCGCGCGCGCGGCAGCGCCACCTGGGAATATTCCCAGGTATCGGCCATGCGGCCGACGCGGTCGTGCAGCTTCACCATCTGGTACTTGCGGCGCACGGTGGCATGGTCCATGCCGTCCTTGTCGATGCGGTCCTTGATGAGCTTGAACACGTAGGGATAGGACGGCAGCGTGAAAACGCACATCACCATGCCCTTGATGCCGGGCGCGATGTCGAAGGCGTCGCGCGAATGGGCCAAGTGGTGCAGGAAATCGCGGTAGAACAGCGTCTTGCCCTGCTTCTGCAGGCCGATCATGGTGTAGAGCTCGGCCTTGGGCTTGCGCGGCAGCAGGCTGGACAGGAAGTTCACCACCGCGGCCGGCGTTTCCATGTCCACCAGGAAATAGGCGCGGGTGAAGCTGAACAGCGTGCTCAGGTCGTCCGCGCCCAGCAGCAGCGCGTCCAGCACGACCTGGCCCGCCGGGTTGCGCATCAGCGCCACGGCAAAGGGATATACCGTGCCCTGGTTGATCAGGCGGCCGACGATGTAGGCGCCCTTGTTGCGGAAGAACAGCGAGCCCAGGGCGTGGATCTGGCAGTCGCTGGCGATGCGGCGGCCAACGTCGCGCGGCAGTATCGCGCGCAGCTGCTTGACCGCGGCGCGCGCCAGCAGCCGGGTGTCGCGCGGCAAGTCTTCGAAGGGCAGCGCCAGGCCGAAGTCCGCCACCATGCGGATCAGGCTTTTCTCCAGCCCGTCCGTGGCCGGGTAGTACACCCGGTACGACGGGACGCTGCTGTCGAGGTAGTCGGTGGCGATGGCCGGGCGGACGAACAGGAAGGCGTTGTGGAAATAGTCGCGGTGCAGCAGCCGGCAGGAGACCGAATTGAAAAAGGTCTCGGCGCATTCGGGTTGGCGGTGATCGCCCAGCAGGCCCACGAATTCCTGCTTGATCTGCTGCCAGTAGGCGGTCTGCTCGTCGCTCAGGGTCGGCGCGGCGCTGCCGTTGGCGCCCACCGCGCCTTCCGGCCGGCCGCGCAGCACGCCTTCCAGTTGGGTGGCGCATTCGCGCACCCGCATGTCGTAGTACTCGATGCGCTCGCGCGACAGGCGCTGGATGCCGTGCCAGTCGCCGGATTCGAACAGCGCCTTGGCGCGCTGGGCGCTGTAGCGGAACAGCGCGTAGTGGCGGTCGAAACCCGCCAGGATCAGCCGTGCGACGTCCAGCGGCGAGGGCCCGGGAGCGGGCGCCTGTTCGATGTGCTGGACGTCGGACATGCGGATCATGGCGGCGCGCTCAGGCGGTTTCGTTGAACAGTTCGCGGCCGATCAGCATGCGGCGGATTTCGCTGGTGCCGGCGCCGATCTCGTACAACTTGGCGTCGCGCCACAGGCGGCCTACCGGATATTCATTGATGTAGCCGTTGCCGCCCAGGATCTGCACGCCCTCGCCCGCCATCCAGGTGGCCTTTTCAGCCGTGTACAGGATCAGCGCGGCGCAGTCCTTGCGCACCTGGCGCACGTGCTCGGCGCCCAGGCGGTCCAGGTTCTTGCCGACCTGGTAGCAGAAGGCGCGGCTGGCCTGCAGGGTGGTGTACAGGTCCGCGACCTTGCCCTGGATCAGCTGGAATTCGCCGATGGCCTGGCCGAACTGCTTGCGGTCATGGATATAGGGGACGACCACGTCCATCACGGCCTGCATGATGCCCACCGGGCCGCCGGACAGCACGGCGCGTTCGTAGTCCAGGCCGCTCATCAGCACCTTGACGCCGCCGTTGACCTGGCCCAGCACGTTCTCTTCGGGGATTTCGCAGTCCTGGAATACCAGTTCGCCGGTGTGACTGCCGCGCATGCCCAGCTTGTCCAGCTTCTGCGCCACGGAAAAGCCCTTGAAGCCCTTTTCCACCAGGAAGGCGGTGATGCCGCGCTGGTGGGCTTCGGGGTCGGTCTTGGCGTAGACCACCAGGGTGTCGGCGTCGGGGCCGTTGGTGATCCACATCTTGGTGCCGTTCAGCACGTAGCGGTCGCCCTTCTTGTCGGCGCGCAGCTTCATGCTGACCACGTCGGAACCGGCGCCCGGTTCGCTCATGGCCAGGGCGCCCACGTGTTCGCCGGAAATCAGCTTGGGCAGGTACTTGGCCTTTTGCGCGGCGGTTCCGTTGCGGTTGATCTGGTTCACGCACAGGTTGGAGTGCGCGCCGTAGGACAGGCCGACCGACGCGCTGGCGCGGGAGATTTCCTCCATCACGATCATGTGGGCCAGATAGCCCATTTTTGCGCCGCCGTATTCCTCGTCGGCCGTCATGCCCAGCACGCCGAGTTCGCCGAATTTGCGCCAGAGATCCATGGGGAACTGGTCGCTGCGGTCCACTTCTGCGGCGCGCGGCGCGATCTCGGCCTGCGCGAAATTGCGCACCGCGTCGCGCAGCATGTCCAGATCTTCGCCCAGGTCGAAGTTCAGGCCGGGAAGGTTCATCGCTGTCTCCGTGATAGTAGGTACTTACTATTTTGTGGGCGCCTGTTTCCGGCGCCGGATTGCCGCGCGTGGCTCATGATGCGCCGATCGGCCATCGCTGCGCAATGATGCACTGCAAATATTACGTTTACGTAAACGTAAAGTGGAGTCGGGTAATCCCTAGGTAAATGCGGGTTACCCAGGGAGTTGCGCTGAGTAATATGCCAGCCGATCCTTGAATCCTGAATCATTGCGATGGAGTCTGCCGTGCTCGAACTATCCAACCTGGACGAAATTGTGGCGCTGCGGCGCGACATCCACATGCACCCGGAGCTTTGCTACGAAGAGCACCGCACGGCCAAGGTGGTGGCGGACACGCTGCGCGGCTGGGGCATCGAGACGCATACCGGCATCGCCAAGACCGGCGTGGTCGGCGTGATCAAGCGCGGCACCTCGGATCGCGCCATCATGCTGCGCGCCGACATGGACGCGCTGCCCATGCAGGAAGAGAACCAGTTCGAGCACCGCTCGCGCCACGACGGCAAGATGCACGGTTGCGGCCATGACGGCCACACCGCCATGCTGCTGGCCGCCGCGCGCCACCTGCAGGCCGAAGGCGGCTTCGACGGCACCGTATACCTGTGCTTCCAGCCGGCCGAGGAAGGCGGCGCGGGCGGCCGCGCCATGATCCAGGATGGTCTGTTCGAGCGCTTCCCCTGCGAAGCCGTGTTCGGCCTGCACAATTGGCCGGGGCTGCCCGCCGGGTCCATCGGCGTTTGTTCCGGCCCGATGATGGCGGCCGCCAACGGCTTCAAGATCACTGTCCGCGGCAAGGGGGGCCACGCCGCTGCGCCCCAGGACTGCAACGACCCGGTGCCGGCGTTGTTCGCCATCGGCCAGTCGCTGCAAACCATCCTCACGCGCAGCAAGCGTCCGCTGGACGCCGCCGTGCTGTCGATCACGCAGGTGCAGGCCGGCGGCAGCGTCATCAACGTCATTCCCAACAGCGCCTGGCTGGGCGGCTCGGTGCGGGCCTACAGCACCGACGTGGTCGACCTGATCGAACGCCGCATGAACGAGATCGCCGGCAACATCGCGGCCGCGCACGGCTGCGAAGCCGACGTGTTCTTCGAGCGCCGCTATCCGGCGCTGGTGAACACCGTGGCTGAAACCGAGTTCTGCATGGAAGTCATGCGCGAGGTGGTGGGCGAGGACCGCGCGCTCGTGATCGAGCCGGCCATGGCCTCGGAGGACTTCGCCTTCCTGCTGCAGGAAAAGCCCGGCTGCTACGTGTTCCTGGGCAACGGCGACGGCGAGCATCGCATGGCGGGCCACGGCCTGGGTCCCTGCATGCTGCACAACGCCAGCTATGACTTCAATGATTCCTTGATTCCGGCTGGCGCGTCGTACTGGGTACGCCTGGCGCAACGCTACCTGGCCTGACGGGCTTTACGTTTTTCGTTTTATCTGACGCAGTGCCACGCAACATTACTAGGACGATATGAAAAAGAAGACATTGCTGATCAAGGCCGCGGGGGCGGCCTTGGCAATCATGGGCAGCGGCGCCATGGCGCAGAGCTGGCCGGCCAAGCCCGTGACGCTGGTCGTGCCCTACACCGCCGGCGGCAGCGCCGACGCGATCGGACGCCGCCTGGGCGACGTGCTGCGCAAGGAAAGCAACGTAACCGTCATCGTCGAGAACAAGCCGGGCGCGGGCGCCTCCGTGGGCACCGATTTCGTGGCACGCGCAAAGCCGGACGGCACCACCCTGCTGTTGGCGTCCACCAGCCCGCTGACCATCTTTCCGCATCTGGCCAAGACCAACTATGACCCGATGAAGGACCTGACGCCGGTGGCCAGCGTGGCCGTGGCGCCCGTCGCCATCGTCGCCACCAAGGCGCTGCCGGTGAAGGACTTCGCCGGCCTGATCGACTACGCCAAATCGCATCCGGACGGCGTGCGCTACGGCACGCCGGGCCAGGGCACGGTGGCCCACATCGGCATGTCGGCCGTCACGGCGCAGACCGGCACCAAGATGCTGCACGTGCCCTACCGCGGCAACAGCCAGGCGCTGACCGACGGCCTGGGCGGCGTGGTCGAGCTGCTGGTGGTCAACAGCGACGTGGTGTTGCCGCACGTCGCCAACGGCGCGCTCAAGCCGCTGGCCGTGATGGCGCCCGAGCGCCTGGCCGCCTGGCCAGACGTGCCCACCATGGCGGAACTGAAGATGCCGCAGGCGCAGTACTACTCGAACTTCGGCGTGTTCGCGCCGGCCAATCTGCCGCCGGCCGTCGCGCAGCCGCTGCAGGCCGCCTTGGCCCGCGCCGTGGCCAGCGCCGAATTCCAGGAGCTGCTGGCCAAGTCCTACCTGCAGCCGGGCACGGCCACCGGCGAGGCCTTCGCCAAGCAGGTGCAGGCGGAATTCGCCAACAACGCCCGCGTCATCAAGGAAGGGAATATCAAGGCTGAATAAGCCTTGCCCAACAAAAAGCGCGCGACCCTGTGGGTACGCGCGCTTTTTTTTTCGGGCCAGCCCAAGACAGCGGGCGCTTCGAGGGGCTTTTCTTGGCGCAGGCTACGTGCTGCGTGGTCCGAACATGATCACCAGCATGCCGGCCAGGCACAGGCCCACGCCCACCCAGTCGCTGACGCTGGGACGCACGCCGTCCACGGCCCATAGCCACAGCAGCGCCATGCCGATATAGACGCCGCCATACGCCGCATAGACGCGGCCCGAAGCCGTGGGGTGCAGCGTCAGCAGCCAGGCGAACAGCGCCAGGCTGGCTGCGGCCGGCGCGAGCAGCCAGATGGAATGGCCCTTGCGCAGCCACAGGTAAGGCAGATAGCAGCCGACGATTTCGGCCACCGCTGTTAGAACGAACAGCGCCAGGGTTTGCAGGGCGGCCATGTGCGCAGTCCTAGGGCTTTTGCGCGAGCAGCTCGTGGCACTGCTGTTCCTGCTGCGAGATTTCCTGCAGCGTGTCTTCGATGTCGCGGCGTTGCTGTTCCAGCGTGGCGCGATGCTGCGCCAGCACGCTCAGGTATTGCCGCAACTGAACCGCCGTATCGCCTGGCCCGTCGTACATGTCGATCAGGGTCAGGATCTCGGACAATTGCAGGCCCAGGCGCTTGCCGCGCAGGGCCAGCTTCAGGCGCGTGCGGTCGCGCGGCCCGAAGATGCGGTTGCGCCCTTCGCGCGCCGGGCTGACGATCCCCTGGTCTTCGTAGAAGCGGATCGTGCGGGGCGTGACGTCGAACTCGCGGGAGAGCTCTGAGATGGTCCAGGTTGACGGGGACATGCGAGGTGTGGCAGTTTACGTAAACGTAAATTATGATGACTTGACCCGATCGTCAAGCGTGGAGGAGAGACAATGAACCCGAACGAACAGAAACTGCAGTATCCCTGGGGCGATTTCCAGCCCGAAGCCGGCCGTTCGCACGTGGTGGCGGAAGGGGTCAAGTGGATCAGGATGCCGCTGCCGTTCGCGCTGGATCATATCAACCTCTGGCTGCTGCGCGACAACATCGACGGCCGCGACGGCTGGACCATCGTCGATTGCGGCATCACGCGCGACGAAGTGAAGACGCTGTGGGAACGCGTGTTCGAGACCGAACTGGAAGGCCTGCCGGTGCTGCGCGTGATCGTCACCCACATGCACCCCGACCATATCGGCCTGGCGCATTGGCTGTGCGAACGCTGGAACGCGCCCCTGTGGATGACGATGACGGACTTCATGGTGGCCTCGCTGTGGTCCTCGCGCCGCGGCGAAGCGGGCGGCGGTCCCGGCGGCCAATCGGCGGTGGACCACTTCGCGCGCCACGGCCTGACTGACCTCGATGCGCAGGAGCAGATCCGCCAGCGCGCCAATTACTACCCCAACCTGGTGCCGGCCGTGCCTGCGCGCTACACGCGCATCCTGCACGGCGATGCGGTGCGCATCGGCGGACGCGACTGGCGCGTCATTGTGGGCTATGGGCATGCGCCCGAGCACGCCTCGCTGTTTTCCCCGGACCTGCGCGTGCTGATCTCCGGCGACATGGTGCTGCCGCGCATTTCCACCAACGTCAGCGTGTTTGACTACGAGCCCGACGCCAATCCCCTGCCGCTGTACTTGCGTTCGCTGGACGGCTACGCCGATCTGCCCGACGACACGCTGGTGCTGCCTTCGCATGGCCGGCCATTCAAGGGCCTGCACGAGCGCATCGCGCAACAGCACGAACACCACCGCGACCGCCTGGCGGAGGTGCTGGAAGCCTGTGCCGTCCAGCCGCAATCGACCACGGACATCGTGCCGGTGCTGTTCAAGCGCAAGCTGGACCTGCACCAGCTGACCTTCGCCATGGGTGAGGCGCTGGCGCACCTGCACGCGCTGTATTTCGAAGGCAAGCTCAAGCGCGCGCCGGGCGCGGACGGCATCGTGCGGTTTTCGGCCGCCTGAGTACGGCGTCGGTCCTGCGCCGAGGATCAGTCCAGCGTCACGCCTGTGTCGGCGTTCAGCTTGAGGATGATCGGGAGATAGGTCTGGTACTCGGCCTCGGCTTCGTGGGGCAGGTTTCCGATCGGTTCCAGCTCCATCGCGAGCAGCCTGTCGCGGACCTCAGGGCTCTGCACCGTGGCGCTGATCTCGCGCCCCAGGCGCTCGACGATCTTCGCGGGCGTTTGGGCAGGCGCAAGCAGTGTCGTCGGCGTAACGGCCCGGTAAGCCTCATCGTCGTAGCCCGACTCGGCCATGCTTGGGACGTCCGGCAGGCTGCCGATCCGCTTGCTGCCAAGTACTGCAAGGGCCCGTATCTTGCCGGTGGCGAGGGGCTGCTTGAGGGTGAACACGGAGGCCAGGGCAACGTCGATCTGACCGCCAAGCAACGCCGTCATGATGGGCAGTTCGCCCTTGTAGGGCACGTTCAGGATGTCGATGCCGTAGGTCTTGTTCATGTAGTGCTGAATGATGTGCGGCGTGGAGCCCGGTCCCCACGATCCCATTCGAATCGCGCCAGGTTCCTTTCTTGCATACGCTATCAGCTCATCGATGTTTCTTACGGGTAGCGAACTGTTGATCACGATCACTCCCGTACCCTTGGCGATATCGGAGATCGGCCGCAACTCGGTACGGGGATCGTAGGGCAGCTTCTTGTAGAGCACCAGGTTGGCGGTGATCGGGGAGGCAAGCGTCAACAGCAGGGTGTAGCCGTCCGGGACCGATTTGGCGACGTAATTGGTGGCGATGATGCCGCTTGCGCCAGGCTTGTTCTCCACGAGCACGGGTTGGCCGAGCCGCTTGCCCAGGCCTTCGGCGACCGAGCGCGCGATGGTGTCGACCTGTCCGCCGACCTGGTAAGGCACGACCAGATGCAAGGGCCTTGATGGATAGTCGGTCTGAGCGTACGAGGACAAGGGCAGGATGGCCAGCGCGGCGGCAACCCACCCGGCCCGCCGGGCAACAGTGGCCCACGCCCGGGTGCCGGGTTTCCAGTACACGTGTTTGCTTTGATTCATGGCCACTCTCCTCGCGCCGCAAGGGGAGCTATCGGTATCCTGGCTATGCCTTGCCTGCGGCGATGCCGCATCTTGGACTGTCGGCGCGGGTCTGAAAACGTCGAATTTCACATATGCAAATGCAAAACAGGCATGGTGCCCGCCACCTGTTCAACGCGTGGCCGTCGCCAGCCGCACGGCCAGTCCGACGAACACCAGCGCGGCGATCCGGTTCAGCCAGCGCTTGGCCGTCACCGAGCGTTGCAGCAGTTCGCCGAACGCGCCCGAGAAGAACGCGATGGCGCCGAACACCAGCAGCGTGCACACCATGAAGACGGCGCCCAGCTGCATGGTCTGCAGGCCCACCGGACCCAGCGCCGGCGAGGTGAACTGCGGCAGGAAGGCGAAGAAGAACAGCAGCACCTTGGGATTGGTCAGGTTCATGACGATGCCGCGGCGGTACAGCGCGCCGGGCTTCATGGGCTCCGGGCGCTTGCCGTCCTCGGGTGCGACCGGTGCGCGCAGGATCTGCCAGGCCAGGTAGGCCAGGTAGGCGGCGCCCGCCAGCTTGAGCACGGTGAAAGCCATGGGCGAGGCCGCGAATACGGCGGCCAGCCCCACGGCCACGGCGGCCGTGTGCCCCAGCAGCCCCGTGCACAGCCCCAGCACCACGTACATGCCGGCCTTGCGACCCCAGATGGCGGACTGCATCAGCACGAACAGGTTGTCCGGCCCTGGAGTCAGGGCCAGCAGGACGGCAATGCCGAAGAATGCGATCAGGGTGTCGATGGGCAGCATGGGGGTACGCCTGGAACGGTTCAGCCGGCTGCGGGAGGCCGGAAGTGGCATCATAAAGGCAAAGACGTGCCCATCATGCATGCCCATGCGTCCCCGGAGGGACGCCCGCGGGCCGATCAGGAGAGACAACCGCCATGCCCACCAACGCCATGCCGCAATCCCCGAAACCCTTGCAGGACGCCGACGCGCGCCCCGACGCCGCGCTGGAGGCGTGGCTGCAGGCGCGCCATAGCTGCCGCGCCTTCCTGCCCGAACCGGTCGCGCGCGGCACCATCGAACGCATCCTGGCCCTGGCGCAGCGCGCCGCGTCCTGGTGCAACTGCCAGCCCTGGCAGGTGACCGTTACCGAGGGCGCGGCAACGGAACGCCTGCGCGGGGCGTTGCAGCGCCGGGCGGAACAGTCCGGTTTCATCCCGGATTTCCCGTTTCCACGCGAGTACCAGGGCGATTACCTGGCCCGCCGGCGCGAATCGGGTTTTCAGCTTTACAGCGCGGTCGGCGTGGCGCGCGGCGACCGCGAGGCATACCGCCGCCAGGAAATGCGCAATTTCCAACTGTTCGATGCGCCGCACGTGGCCATTGTCACCACCGACGAGGCGCTGGGCGAATACGGCGCCATGGATTGCGGCGGCTATGTGGCCAATTTCCTGCTGGCGGCTCAGGCCAATGGCGTGGCCACGGTCGCCCAGGCATCCCTGGCCATGTACCCGGAAGTGCTGCGCGAGGAACTCGGCATCGCCGCCGACCGTCGCGTGGTCTGCGGCATTTCCTTCGGCCATGCCGACACGGCGCACCCCGCCAACAGCTACCGCACCAGCCGCGCGCCGCAGTCCGAGACCGTCATCTGGGTCGGCCAATAGGACAGGCCGCGCCTGGCCTGATATGGTTCATCCTGATCGCTTTAGTTCCGCCCCTGTCCATTCGCAAGCAGTCCACTGAAGATGCCCACCAAACACATCGATACGCTTTTGCAGCACGCAGGCACCGCACCGTTCAACCCTGAAACCGGCACGGCGCCTGTGCCCCTGCCGCCGATGCGGGCCAGCACCGTGCGCTTCGAAAACCTCGCCGCGCTCGAGAAAGCCCAGCGCAGCAAGGCGGCAGGCGGCCGCGCCTCCACCTACGGGCGCATGGGCATGGATACGCATGCGGCGCTGGAAGAGGTCTTCACCCAGCTCGAAGGCGGCACGCACTGCTACCTGGCATCCTCGGGCCTGTCGGCGATGACCATGGTCATGATGGCCCTGTGCTCGGCCGGCGACCATGCGCTGATCTCGGACTGCGTCTATGGTCCGATGCGCGAGCTGGATGACGCCGTGCTCAAGCGCATGAACATCGAGATCACCTACTTCGCGGCCGGCGAAGACCTGGAAGAGCTGGTGCGTCCGAACACCAAGCTGCTGTACGTCGAGTCGCCCGGATCCCTGCTGTTCGAAATGCTGGACATGGGCGCCATGGCGGCCTTTGCGCAGAGCCGCGGCCTGGTGCTGGCGACCGACAACACCTGGGGCTCGGGCTACATCTACCGTCCGCTGACGCTGGGCGCGCAAGTGTCCGTCATCGCCGGCACCAAGTACGTGGGCGGGCATTCCGACTTGATGCTGGGCGCCGTCGTCACCAATGACGAACAGATTGCCCGCAAGCTCAATCGCACGCAGTACGCCATGGGCTATTCCGTCAGCGCGGACGACGCCTGGCTGGCCCTGCGCGGTGTGCGCACCATGCCCATCCGCATGGCCCAGCACGCGCGCCATGCCTTGCAGGTGTGCGAGTTCTTCAAGAGCCGTCCCGAGACGGTGCGCCTGTTCCACCCGGCCTGGCCGCAGGATCCGGGCCATGCGCTGTGGCAGCGCGACTGCACCGGCTCCAACGGCATGCTGTCCGTCGAGCTGCGCCTGTCGCCGGCGGCGGCGCGCGTGTTCGTGGATTCGCTGACGCTCTTTGGCATCGGCTTTTCCTGGGGCGGCTACGAAAGCCTGGTGCAGCTGGTGTCGGGCAAGGACCTGTCCAAGCACCACTACTGGGGCGAGGGCGACAATGCGCTGGTGCGCCTGCACATCGGCCTGGAAGCGCCGGACGACATCATCGCCGACCTGACCCAGGCGCTGGAAAAGGCCGCGGCCGTCAAGGGTTGAGCGCCCTCGCGGCGCGGCAGCCTCAGGCGGCCGAGCCGCGTATCCAGGCGCCGATGCGGGCGGCGATGTCGTCGCTGTTGTCGTCCATCATGGGCATGTGCGAATTGCCGGCGATGCCCATGTCGGCCAGGCGCCAGGTTTCCACGCGCGCACCCTGGCGATCCAGTTCATTTGCGTAGGCCTGGCCGGTAGCGCACAGCTTTTCCCATAGCGGCGTGGCGTTCAGGTAGTCGCCATAGACGAACAGGAAAGGCTTGTCCGTCACGGCTTGGGCCGTGACTTCAGGCGAGAAGCCTGAAGGCTCGATGCCGATGACGCCGCGCACCAGATCCGGCCGCACGTGCAGAGCGCGGTAGGCGACCTCGCCGCCGTGGCTGTGCGCCATCACCAGGCACGGCCCGACGCGGTCCAGCACTGCGCAGAACCCGCGCAACGCCGCATCGTTATTGCCCAGCCAGCGCGGCACCGCGTGGCGGATGAAGGTATCGAACGCGGCGACCGGAAAGCGCTGTCCCGCGAAGGCGCGCCGCGCCGCGTAGTCCTCGGCGCGCCCGAAGCGGAACAGTGTCCAGCTTTCCTCGGCATTGCGGATGATGGGCGGTTCGGGCCAGACCTCCTTGAACGGCGCCCAGCCCGCCCGGCCGCGCTCGACGTTGTCCACCACGTACACCGCATGGCCCTGGCGCAGGAAATGCTGCATCCAGCCTGGCCTTCCATCAGGCGTCTGCTCCCACATTGCACCCGTCATGCCGCCGCCGTGCAGCAGCACGATGGGCAATGGCTGCGCCAGCCGCGCCGGGATGAAGTACTGCACGTAGGCCTGCTCGAAGTGATACAGGCCGTTCGGGTCGTAGGCGAGCGACGCGCTCTGCGTGAACGCGATATCGCGTTGCGGCAGGCCTTCGATGCGCACCTGCCGCCCGCCCGCGTAGAAGCTGCCGAAGTCGGCCAGCGTCAGCGCCTGCGTCATGGCTTGACCAGCGGACACTGGCTTTCCGACAAGGGCCAGGTCAGCGTGGCGCCGGGGATGTTGCGCACGATGTTGTAGTAGTCCCAGGGCGCCTTGGACTGCGCCGGCGTCTTGACCTGCGCCAGCATCATGTCGCGCACCACCAGGCCGTCTTCGCGGATGCGCGCATTCAGGCTGAAGGGATCGTCGATGGGCAGCGATTTCATCTTCGCCATGACGGCCTCGGCGTCCACCGTGCCGGCGGCCTTCACGGCTTGCAAGTAGTGGCGCACCGAGCCGTAGACGCCGGCCTGCAGGAAGGTCGGCGGACGCCCCACGCGGGCCTCGAACTTCTTGGTGAAGGCGCGGGTGCCGTCGTTCATGTCCCAGTAGGACGGCACGGTCAGGTAGGTCTTTTGGGCCGCCTGCAGGCCCAGGCTGTGCACGTCGGTGATCAGCAGCAGCATCGCCGCCAGCTGCTGCGCCCCGCCGATGCCGAATTCCGCAGCCTGCTTGATGGCCGAAATGGTGTCGCCGCCGGCGTTGGCGATGGCGATGATCTGCGCCTTGGAGGCTTGCGCCTGCAACAGGAACGACGCGAAATCCGATGCGTTCAACGGGTGAAAGACGGTGCCTACGACCTCGCCGCCGTTGGCCTTGACCACGGTTTCGGTGTCCGCCGCCAGCTGTTTGCCGAAGGCATAGTCGGAGGCCAGGATGAACCAGCGCTTGTTGCCTTCGTTGACCACGGCGGTCGCCGTGCCGCGCGACAGCGCATAGGTGGTGTAGGTCCATTGCACGCCGTAGGGCGAGCACTGCGCCTGGGTCAGCGCCGTGGTGCCAGGGCTGGAGAACAGCACCAGCTTTTTCTTGTCGCGCGCGATGCCCTGCACCGCCAGCGCGACCGACGAATTGGGCACGTCCACGATCACGTCCACGCCGTCGGTGTCGTACCACTTGCGCGCCATGCTGCTGCCGATGTCGGGGCGATGCTGGTGATCGCCCGAGACCAGCGAGATGGGCTTGCCCAGCAGCGTGCCGCCCATTTCCTCGATGGCCAGGCGGGCGGCTTCGACCGAGCCGCGGCCGGTGGCGTCGGCGGTGACGCCCGCCATGTCGGTGAGTACGCCGATCTTCACGCCATCGGCTTCGTTGGCTTGCGCCAGGCCGGCGGCCAGCGCCAGGCACAGGCCCAGCATCGCGCGTTTGCGCGGGAGTCGCTGCTTCATTTGTCTTCCACCCATTGTGTGCCGCTGTCGCGGCGAATTGTTGTGCGGAAAGTGTAGCGCGGGCCCAGGCTGGAACCACAAAGAAAAACGCCCCGGCCTGGCGGCTCGGGGCGTTGCGGATTTCGGCTGGAAAGTATCAGTTGCGCGCCAGCGGGATCAGGCGGGTCACTTCCTTCAGCGCGCCTTCGTAGCTGTTGCCGGCCATGACCGGGGAGGTCATGAACTTGCCGCCGACGGCGAACGACGGGGTGCCGTCGATGCGGTAGGCGTCGGCCAACTGGTTGGCGCGCTGCACCTGCGTCTGCACGCTGAACGAATCGAAGACCGAATCGAATTTCTCGCGGTCCACGCCTTGGGTCGCGGCCCATTCGCCCATCGCCTTCTTGTCGAACAGGCGCTTGTGTTCGCCGTGGATGGCGGTGAAGACCTTGGGGTGCAGGTCCGGGCGGTCCAGGGCCAGCAGCGTGTAGTAGAGCTGTTGCAGCGGCTTCATGCCGGCGTTGAATGCGATCGGAACCTGCTTGAGCACCACGTCCGGCGGAGCGGTCTTGGCCCAGTCTTCAACCATGGGCTCCATGGAGGCGCAGTGCGGGCAGGTGTAGGCGAAGAATTCCAGGACCTCGATCTTGCCCGGGGTGTCCGACGGCAGCGGCGGATTGATGGCGACGGACTGCTGCGCGCCTTGTGCGTGGCTAGCCGGGCTGAAGAATGCCGTGGCGGTCAGCGCGGCCGCGGCCAGGATGCGGATTATCTTGGGGGACAGCATGGATGAGAGGTTCCTGAGTAAAGAGTTACAGACAGGCCCGGGGCCGGATAAGTTCAATGCTGGCGGTCGCCGCGGCGCGCATTACTGGCGGACCACGGCGGTTTCGATCTTGTTCTCGCCCAGGCGGCCGCGGGCCCGGTTCATGTCGTCCAGGCGGGCGAAGGGGCCCACTCTGACCCGGTTGATGGACTTGCCGTTCACTTCGGCCTTTTGCACCGCGACCGGCAGGCCCAGCAGGATGATGCGGGCCTTGAGCGATTCCGCGTCGTTTTCGCCCCGGAACGCGCCGGCCTGCAGGTAATACGTGCCGTTGGCCGCGGATGCCGTGGCGGCCGGCTTGGGAGCAGGCGTGGGGGCGGCCTTGGAGATGGGCGTGGGCGCCTGGCTGGGGGCGGCGGCCGGTGCGGCCGAGACCACGGCGGGCGCCTTGGATGTGGGCAGGGTGGCGATCAGCGCGCCCAGGTCGTCCAGTTTGGCGGGGGTGTCGTCGCCCTTGGAGGCGGCGGGGCCCGTGGCTGGCCCGGTGGCCGTGCCTGCGCCCGGCAGCGGCACGGGCGCAGTGGCGGTGGGGCCGGTGGACGGTGTGCCGGCGCCGCCATCGCGCCCGTACAGGCCGGCGTTGGGGTCCGGCGCCTGGCGCGGATCCGGCAGCTTGCCGTTGTCGCCCTGGCGGCTGGCCCGGTCGACGAAGGGTACGGGCGCCTTGGTGACGTAGAAGGCGACGGCGGCGGCCACGATCAGGCCGATGAGCAAGCCGGCCAGCGCGCCGTACAGGGTGCTGCCGCTTTCGCCGGAGGACCGGCGGGTGGTGGTTTTTCGCTTGGTTGCCATGAACCGATGTTACATCCGCTCGGGCGCCGACACGCCCATCAGCTCCAGGCCGTTGGCAAGCACCTGGCGCGTGGTCGAGGCCAGGCGCAGGCGGGCCAGCTTCAGGGCCGTGTCGTCGATCAGCACGCGCTCGGCGCCATACCAGGCATGGAAGTCCGAGGCGCAGTCGCGCAGCCAGAAGGCAATGTGGTGCGGCGACAGTTCCTGCGCCGCCAGCGCCACCACGTTGGGGAATTCGGCCAGGCGCTGCATCAGCGCGAACTCGGTCGGGGCGGTCAGCAGCGCCGCGTCGGCCTGGGCCACGTCGGCGGCCGGCATGGCGGCGTTATTAATCACCGAGCAGATGCGGGCGTGCGCGTACTGGATGTAATAGACGGGGTTCTCGTCGCTCTTGGACAGCGCCAGGTCCACGTCGAACACGAATTCGGTGTCGGCGCGGCGCTGGATCAGGAAGTAGCGCACCGCGTCGCGGCCCACCCAGTCGATCAGGTCGCGCATGGTCACGTAGCTGCCGGCGCGCTTGGAGATCTTGACCTCTTCGCCGCCGCGCATGACTTTGACCATCTTGTGCAGCACGTAGGCCGGATACTCCTTGGGAATGCCCTCTTCCAGCGCCTGCAGGCCGGCGCGCACGCGCGCCACGGTGCCGTGGTGGTCGCTGCCCTGGATGTTCACGGCGCGATGAAAGCCCCGCTCCCATTTGGCCTTGTGGTAGGCCACGTCCGGCACGAAGTAGGTGTAGCCGCCTTCGCTTTTCCGCATGACGCGGTCTTTGTCGTCGCCCGTGCCCAGTTCGGTGGTGCGCAGCCACAGCGCGCCGCCTTCCTCGTAGGTGTGGCCGCCGGCGATCAGCGCCTTGACGGTCGCTTCGACGCGGCCGGAGGTGTAGAGCGAGCTTTCCAGGTAGTAGTTGTCGAACGCCAGGCCGAAGGCCTGCAAGTCCAGGTCCTGTTCGCGGCGCAGGTAGGCCACGGCGAAGATGCGGATGTCGTCCAGGTTGTCGATGTTGCCCGTGGCGGTGACGTCCACGCCATCGGAGTGGACGGTCGCGCCCGCCTGGAAATCGCGCGCGATGTCGGCGATGTAGTCGCCCTTGTAGCCGTCGGCGGGCCACTCGGGGGATTCGGTCGTCAGGCCGCGGGCGCGGGCCTGCACGCTGATGGCCAGGTTGTGGATCTGGTTGCCGGCGTCGTTGTAATAGAACTCGCGGGTGACGTCCCAGCCGATGGCGTCGTACAGGCGGCAGATGGCGTCGCCCAGCGCGGCCTGGCGGGCATGGCCCACGTGCAGCGGGCCGGTGGGGTTGGCCGACACGAATTCGACCAGGATTTTTTCGCCGGCGCGCGGCGCACGGCCGAAGGCGGCGCCCTGCTCGGCCACGGCGGCGATGACGGCCTGACGCGCGGCGGCGGTGATGCGCAGGTTGATGAAGCCGGGGCCGGCGATTTCAGCGGACTCGATCAGGCCGGCGGCGCCGGGCTGCGCCATCAGGGCGTCGACGATGGCCTGGGCCAGTTCGCGCGGGTTGCGGCGGGCCGGCTTGGCCAGCTGCATGGCCACGTTGGTGGCGACGTCGCCGTGGGCGGCGACCTTCGGGCGCTCCAGCAGCACGGTAGCCTGGGCGTCGGGCAGGCTTTGCGCGACGGCGGCCTGGATCAGGGAGATAAGCTGTTTTTGTTGCTCGAGGAGCATGGGCGTCTGGAGAAGTTCTGAGTTAGTGACGGACGCGCCCGCACAGGCCGGGCCTGTCGGGCGGAGCGGACAGGAGGCGGCGTAGCCGGGCGGACCGCGCGTGCCGGATTCATGGCCGCGTCAGGTCCCGCTGTCACGGGAATCTCCTGAATCATAGCTTGATTTGGTCATTGGACAGGCCCGCGCCCTGGGCGGGAACGCTGCACGGACGGGTCCGGGGGACGCATGGCGCCGGTCGTCGGACATGCTACCCCAGGCCAGTTGGCAGTCCCCCTGGTGTTGCGGTAGTGTATGTAAGTAATCAATGTGGGAGACTGGAATATGCTGATCACCTTTCATTCCAAGGTCGTGGCCGAGGTTCTGATGCTGACCGACCATGCCGGAGCGCTGCTGCTGGCGGCCGGCAAGTCCTTCAAGGACAAGATCCCGGAGCGGGGCGTTTTCACCGTCGAGCAGCTGGGGCCGGCCATCAGCGGCATCGAGCGCGCCATCGACGACTACCAGAGTTCCCATGACACCAGCGACGAAGAAGACGAGGACAAGGCGCCGGCCTCGCCCATGGCCCGCATGGTGGGCCTGAAGGAGCGCGCCTTCCCGCTGCTGGACATGATGCGCCAATCCTTGGCGGCAAACGCCGAAGTCACCTGGGAGGTGTCGCGCGGCTGGTAAGCCGGCGAACCCAATGTCGCCGGGCAGACAATCTGCCCGGCGTTTTTTGCCTACCCTACTCGCCTGACGCCACCCCAAGGAACCACGACATGCGCAGCGACATCACCATCGTTTTCGATTCCCGCCGTTCGCTCGACCTCTCGGCCAGCGTCGAGCCCTCGCCGCAGCGCCAGAACGACGCGCGCGACTGGTTCGACAGCGCCTGGGAAACGCTGGGCTGCGAACCGCTGCGCCCCAGCGGCAAGGTCCTGCTGCTGGACAAGGTGCTGGGCGTGGCCGACGCGCTCGGCTACGACACCCTGTCCAACGACGAAAAGGAGGCCCGCGAGTTCGCGGAACACCTGGCGCTGGCGCTGGAGCGCCCGCGCATCACCGTGGACTTGCCTGGGCTGACGGTAGGCTACTGAGCAATCAGCGCTCATTCCAAAAAAACTGCCCCGATGAAGGGGCAGTTTTCATTTGGGCCGATGCTGCCAGTGCGTCCTAGCGGATGCCGGCGCGCATGAACGACTGCACGAACTGGCGCTGGAACAGCAGGAAGGCGATCAAGAGCGGCGCGGCCGACATCAGCGTGGCGGCCGTGATGACCGACCAGTCGATGCCCTGGTCGGTCGACGAGAACACCTGCAGACCCACCGTCAGCGGCCGCGATTCGACCGAGTTGGTGATGATCAGCGGCCACAGGAAGTTGTTCCAGTGGTGGCTGACCGACACCAGCCCGTAAGCCACGTAGATCGGCTTGGCCAGCGGCACATACACCTTCCACAGCACCTGCAGGGCGTTGGCGCCCTCCATGCGTGCGGCTTCTTCCAGCTCGCGCGGCACCGTCTTGAAGGTCTGGCGCAGCAGGAAGATGCCGAAGGCCGACGCGAAGTAAGGCAGGCCGATGGCGAACACCGTGTCGCGGATGCCCAACTGGCTCATGGAGCGGTAGTTTTCCACCAGCAGCACGTCCGGCATGATCATCAGCTGCAACAGCACCAGCATGAAGACGAAATCGCGGCCGCGGAACTCGAAGCGCGCGAAGGCGTAGCCGGCCAGGGTCGACAGCACCAGTTGCGCCGCCAGCACCATCGTGACCAGCAGGAAGGTGTTGAGGAAATAGCGCGGAAACGGCGCGGCGTTCCAGGCGCGCACGAAGTTATCCAGCGTCAGCGGCGCGAACAGGTCGAAGCGGGTTGCGTAGGCGGGCGGGTGGAACGCCGCCCACATGGCATAGGCCAGGGGCAGGATCCACAGCAGGCCAAGCGCCCAAGCGCCCAGGGTATCGAGCTTGTCTTTCATTGATAGTGCGTCCTGCGGTCCAGCCAGCGGAATTTGACCAGCGCGGTCAGCGCCAGCACCACCAGCAACACGACGGTCAGCGTGGCGGCGTAAGCCGTGTCCCAGAAACTGAAACCCACCTGGTAGATGTAGTACAGCAGCAGCGTGCTGGCGTTATCCGGCCCGCCTCGTGTCATGACCACCACGTGGTCCACCAGCCGGAACGCGTTGATCAGGGCGTTGATCAGCACGAAGAGCGTGGTGGGCATCAGCAGCGGCCACAGGATGCGGCGGAAATACTGCCAGCGCGACGCGCCTTCCAGCATCGCGGCTTCGCGCAGCGACGGCGATACCGTCTGCAGGGCGGCCAGGTAGAAGATCATGAAGAAGCCGGCTTCCTTCCAGACCGTCACCAGCATCAGCGCGGGCAGCGCGGTCTCGCGGTTGCCCAGCCAGTTCGGGCCCGTTGCGCCGAACAGCTGCATCACCTGGGCGATCAGGCCGTATTGCGGCGTGTAGAAGAACAGCCAGATGTTGGCCACCGCCACCATGGGCAGTACCGTGGGCGTGAAGTAGGCCATGCGCAGGAAACCGCGCCCGCTCAGGTTGCGGTTGACCCACAGCGCCATGATCAGCGCGATGCCGATGGACGTGGGAATGGTGCCCAGCGCGAACCACAGGTTGTTCCACAGCGACTGCCAGAACACCGGGTCGTCGCGCATGACGGCGTAGTTGTCCAGCCCCACGAAGCGCGCGGGGCGCGCGCCCTTGGGGGTGGAGAAAAAGCTGTGCCATAGCGTCGCCACCGCCGGATAATGCGTGAAGGCGGCGAGCAGCACGAGGGCTGGCAGCAACAGCAGCCAGCCATACAGCGCGTTCAAAGAGCGGCTCATCGTGCTTGTCGGCTTACTTGTAGGGACGCAGTATGCGGTCGGCCTCGCGTTGCGCGTCGGTCAGGGCCTGCTGCGGCGTCTTGGAACCCGTCAGCGCGGCTTGCAGGGCGTCGTTCAGGGTCTTGGTGACGCGTTGGTTCTCATGCGTGGAGAACTCCGCCACGCTGACTTCCAGCTGGTCGCGCGCGACCGCGGCGGCCGGCACTTCCTGCGCGTACTTCTTCATCTTTTCGGTCTGCCAGGCGGCCGGGGTCACGGCCACGTAACCCGTGGCGATGCTCCAGTCCGCGGCGCGCTCGGGCGTGGTGACCCATTGCGCGAACTTCAGCGCGGCCTGCTGCTGCGCCGGCGTGCCGCTCTTGAAAATGTAGAAGTTGCCGCCGCCGGTCGGGCTGCCGCCGCGCTTTTGCTGCGGCATCATGGCCACGCCGAACGGGAAGTCGGCGTTCTTGCGGATGTTGGTCAGGTTGCCCGTCGTGGTCCAGACGATGGCGGCCTTCTTTTCCAGGAAGTCCTTGGGCGTGGTGCCCCAGTCGATGGTGCCGGTCGGCATGATCTTGTGCTTGGCCGACAGGTCACGCCAGAACTGCGCGGCTTCCACCACGGCCGGCTTGTCCAGATAGACCTCGTTGCCGGCCTCGTTCATCAGGATCGCACCGTTGGGGGTGGTCAGCGCCTGGAACAGCCAGTAGGCGAACGCGCCGCCCGACGGGATCTCGATGCCCCACTGCGTGGTGTTGCCGGATGCGTCCTGCTTGGTCAGCTTCTTGCCGTACTCGACCAGCTCGGCCCAGGTCGCCGGCGCGCGCTCGGGGTCCAGCCCGGCGGCCTTGAACAGGTCCTTGTTGTAGTACATGACGATGGTCGAACGCTGGAACGGCACGCCCCAGGTATGGCCGCCGCTGCGGCTGTTCTGCATGAAGGCGTCATAGAAGCCGCCCAGCCACTTCTTGTCGGCGTCGCTCTTGGCGAGGCTGTCGATCGGAACGATGGCGTCCTCGTCGATCAGCGTGAACATATCGGTGGACAGCAGCACCGCCAGCTGCGGCGGCGTGCCGCCCTTGAGCGCGGTCAGCGCCTTGGCGATCGAATCCTGGTACGAGCCGGCGTAGATCGGCTTGATCTTGATGTCGGGATTTTCCTTCTGGAAATCCGCCACCATGTCGTCGACGATCTTGGTGATGGGGCCGCCGACCGCGACGGGGTAATAGAACTCCACCTCGACGGGCTTGTTCTGCGCCTGCGCGGGCAGCGACAGGCAGGCGGCGGCCAGGCTGGCGGCCAAGGTTTTCAGTACGATGCGACGCATGTTGGTTTCCTTTGCTGTGTACAGGCCCTAGCGGCCGGCGGAGTTGATGACCGCCGAATCGGCGGCAAAGAAGTGCTGCTGGCTATCCTGCCAGGACAGGCCCAGTGTTTCGCCCGCGCTGGCGCGCAGGTGGCCGCCCACGCGCACGGCCACGCCGCTGGTGTCGCCCACGCGGCAGACCACGATGGAGTCCGCGCCGAAGTACTCCACGCTTTCCACTTTGGCGGGAATGCCGCTGGCGTCGATGCGGATGTGCTCCGGGCGCACGCCCAGCTTCACGGCGCCCGCGGGGGCGCCGGCGATGGCGGGGCTCTGCGTGCCGGCGATGACCGCGGCGCCTTGCGCGGAGGTCAGGCCGATCAGGTTCATGGGCGGCGTGCCGATGAAGCGCGCCGCGAATTCGGTGGCCGGACGCGCATACAAGGCGTCGGGCGTGTCGTGCTGTTCGATCTTGCCACCGCGCAGCAGCACCACCTGGTCGGCCATGCTCATGGCCTCGGTCTGGTCGTGCGTCACGTAGACCATGGTGATGCCCAGGTCCTGCTGCAAGGCGCGGATCTCGCGGCGCATTTCGTGGCGCAGCTGGGCATCCAGGTTGGATAGCGGTTCGTCCATCAGGCAGACCGGCGCTTCGGAAATTACGGCGCGGCCCAGCGCCACGCGTTGCTGCTGCCCGCCGGATAGTTGCGAGGGTTTGCGGTCGAGTAGATGGCTCAAGCCCAGCAGGCCCGCCACGCGTTGCAGGCGGCGGTCGTAGTCGCGCGCCGGCTCCTTGCGCACCTTGAGGCCGAACAGGATGTTCTCGCGCACCGACAGGTGCGGAAACAGCGCGTACGACTGGAACACCATGGAGATGCGGCGTTTGGCGGGCGGCAACTGCGTGACGTCGCGGTCGCCGATGTGGATGGTGCCCGAGGTCGGCGTGTCCAGCCCGGCAATCATGCGCAAGGTGGTGGATTTGCCGCAGCCGGACGGACCCAGCAGAACCGTGAAGCTGCCGGCGGGAACCGTGAAGCTCACGCCATGGATCGCGGCGGCGTTGCCGTATTGCTTGGTGAGGTTATCCAGGACGATGGATGACATGCTGTCTCGAAGATCTAATAGTTAGATCCGCATTGTTGCCTGTTATGAAAACCTTTTCATTGTGCAGCGCAAACATGACGGATGTATGGCAAGGCAAACTTTCGTAGTCTAGGGCCTCAGGCGAAAGGATACGGGCCGGGGTAATCCCCAATGACCGCATGATGCGTGACCAGGTTGCGGCCTTGCCACCAATGCAGCTGATAGCCCGGCGGTTCCATGATGTATTGCAGCGTCGGGCGCGGCCCCAGTTCCAGCGCGAGCTGGTGCGCGGTGCCCGGACAGGTGGACGCGATGGTGCCGCCGAAGCGCTGGAAGATCGTGCGGTGCAGGTGGCCGCAAAGCACGCGTTCCACATTGGGAAAGCGCGCCACGATGCGTTCGAGCTCGGGCGCGCCGGCCAGCAGGCCGATGGCGTCCATGTGTTCGATGCCGGTCAGGAAAGGCGGGTGGTGCATCAGGACCAGCGTGGGCCGTTCAGGCTGTTCGGCCAGGCGCGTGGCCAGCCAGTCCAGGCGGTCCTGGCAGAGCTCGCCGTGGCTCTTCATGGGCACCACCGTATCCAGCGCCAGCATGCGCAGCGGATAGGTCTCGATGGCGTACTGGATGAACGGTTCCTCGCCTTGCAGATAGGCGTGGTCCGGGAAGGCCGCGCGCAGCTGGGTCCGGTCGTCGTGGTTGCCGGGCAGCAGGAAATACGGAATTTCCAGCGCTTGCAGGTGATCGCGCAGCACTTGGTACTCGTGCGGGCGGCCCAGGTCCGTCAGGTCGCCCGTGATCAGCACGCAGTCCGGCCGCGGCGTCAGGGCATTGAGAGTGCGCACCGCGGGCGCCAGGAAGGCCGCCGGATCGATGATGCCGTAGGCCTTGTCGCCGGGGGTGCGCATGTGCAGGTCGGTGATTTGTGCGATGAGCATGACGCGTGTACAGAAGTATGGTTGTTGTGGGAAGAGGCCTTAGCGGCGTACCGGCGCGGCGGTGCCGCCGACGACGATGCAATGCGGCAGGCGGTCCGAGTGCGGCGGTTGGCCCTGGATTTGCGCCAGCAGATTCGAGCACGCGGTTTGGCCGATGCCGTCGCTGGGTTGGGCCACGGTGGTCAGGGGCGGCGTCAGCAGCGCGCCGAAGCGCATGCCGTCGAAGCCGCATACCGAGATATCGGCGGGCACGGAAAGCCCCAGGCCCACCAGGTCGGCGATGACCGCGGTGGCCAGCAGATCGTTGGAACAGAACAAGGCGGTGGGCGCCTGCTTGCCGCGCAGCGCGGCCTTCAGGGCATCCAGGTCGCTGCCCGTGTGCGAACTCATGGAGATGTGCTGGATGTCGTCCAGGCCCAGCCGCTTGGCGCAGGCGCGCGCGCCGGTCAGGCGGCGGCGGGCGCGATCCGATGCGGTCAGCGGACCCGTCACCAGGGCGATGCGGCGGTGGCCCAGCGCGGCCAGGTGGGCCACCATGTCGCTGGCGGCGGCGCGGTTGTCGACCGACGCGAAGGGATGGGCGCCGGACTCGTTGTAGACCAGCACGTAGGGAATGCCGGCGTGGTCCAGGTCGTCCAGCGTGGCGCTCTTGGCGGCGTCCGCGACCGTCAGGATCAGGCCGTCGACCTGGTGGTCCATCAGGCCCTGGACCGCGGCGGATTCAACCGCGGGATCGTAGCCGGTGGCCGTCAACATGACGCTGTAGCCGGATTCCCGCGCGCACCGCTCCGCGCCTTCGAAACACTCGGCGAACACGGGGTTGGACAGCGTGGGCAGTATCAGGCCGATGGTGCGCGTGCTGCCCGAACGCAGGCTGCGGCCCACGCGGTTGGGCCGGAATCCCGCGCGCTTGGCGACGTTGCGGATGTGCGCGAGCGTGTCGGGATGCACGATCTCGGGCTGGTTGAACGCGCGCGAAACCGTCGCCGGCGAAACCCCCGCCTTGCGAGCCACTTCAATGATGGAAAAGCGGGGCGTCGAGCGCGAAGCCATGGCTGGATTGTTGTTGGTTTCGGTGAAAACGTTTTCATCTTACAAGACAAATATGACCTTTGTATTGCACGGGTTTGCGCTATGCTGGCGTCGACGCAACAACACAAAGTCAAGGCGCGGCGCGCGATTTTTCCAGGAAAAACAAGGTGTTTTCGGTGTTTTTCCTAATTGACGCAACGCGCACAATGGCTGGAATGGATCTACTGGAACCTCGCGGCATGACGCCGGGCGTTGCGGGAGATCCTCGGTCAAGGGGACCGGGTGCGTAGTTCAGCCGCCGCGCGATGCGCGGCGCCGGTAAAGAGGAAAGGACCATGTCTATTGCCTTGAACAGACTTGGCGCGCTGGAAGCCGCGCGCAAGCTGCAACGGCGCGAATTGACCGCGGAGCAATTGGTGCGTGCCTGCTTTGCGCGCATCGAGCAACGCGAAAGCACCATCCATGCCTGGACCGTGCTGCAAAAGCAGGCCGCGCTGGATCGCGCGCAGGAACTGGATCGCGGCGCGCTGCGTGGCGTGCTGCATGGCCTGCCCATGGGCGTGAAGGACCTGTTCGACACTGTCGACCTGCCCACGCGCTACGGCTCGCCCATCTATGAACGCCACCATCCCGGCCTGGACGCGGCGTCCGTCGCGCTCTGCCGGGGGGCGGGCGCGATCGTCGTCGGCAAGACCGTGACGACTGAATTCGCTACCTATCAGGCGGGCCCCACGCGCAACCCGCGCAACGAGGCCTATTCGCCCGGCGGTTCGTCCAGCGGTTCGGCCGCGGCGGTGGCCGATGACATGGTGCCCTTCGCGTTGGGCACGCAGACCGCGGCTTCCATCATCCGGCCCGCGTCCTATTGCGGCATCGTGGGATTCAAGCCGACCTTCGGCAGCATTTCCCGCGCGGGCGTCAAGAGCCTGGCAGAGTCGCTGGACACCATCGGGGGCTTTGCGCGCTCGGTGCCGGACGTGGCGCTGTTCGCTTCGGTGCTGATGCGCGATCCCCGGATGCTGGACCTGGCTTACGACGGCAAGCCGCGCATCGGCATGTACCGCAGCCTGCAATGGCGGCACGCCCAGCCCGAAACCAAGGAAGCCTACGCGCAGGCCGCGGCCATCCTGTCGCGCGCCGGCGCGGTGGTCGAGGAAGTGCCGCTGCCGCCCGAGCATTGCGTGCTGGTGCAGATGCATGCGGACATCATGGCGTTCGAGGCTTCGCAGGCGCTCGCCTATGAACGCCTGGAGCATGCTGCGCAGCTCAGCCCCAAGATCCAGGCCGTTCTGGAAGCGGGCGCGCGGATCACCGCGGAAGATCACCAGAAGAACCTGGCCCGCGTTGTTGAATCCCGTGCGCGAGTGGATACGTGGTTCGATAAATACGATGTGTTGCTCGCGCCTAGCGCGAGCGGCGAGGCGCCGTTTGCGGACCTGGGCACGGGCGACCCGCAGTTCTCGCGCGCGTGGACCTTGTTCGGCCATCCTAGCCTGAGCCTGCCGTTCGCCACGGGCCCGCAAGGTCTGCCCGTCGGGCTGCAATTGGTCGGTGCGCGCCACAGCGACCACCGGACCTTGGCGTTGGCGGCATGGGTTCATCAGCGGCTGCTGGCCGCAACCGCGCCGGACATCGGTGCGTCCGACATGTGGCCGCGCGGCTGAGTTTCAGCCGCGATCGCGCCCAAAGAAAAAGCCAGCCCGATAAGGCTGGCTTTTTTACGCCGGGTTGCGGATCACGCGGTCTCAGCGGTTTCTTGCTCGGTTGCGGTCACGGCGCCGGCATTGATGTGGCGGTTGACGGCGCTCAGCACGGCCTGGAACGAGGCCGTCACGATGTCGCGGTCGATGCCCACGCCGAAGCCGGTGCTCGATTCGCCGACGCGCAATTCCACGTAGGAAGCGGCGCGCGTGTCGGTGCCGGTGCCGATGGCGTGCTCGTGGTAGTCCATGATGCGCACGGGCACGTCCAGCGCGGCCACGAAGGCCGAGATGGCGCCATCGCCCTTGCCCGTCACGATGCGGCGTTCGCCGTTGTATTCGAGTTCGGCTTCAATGCTGAAATGCTGGCCCTCGCCCGCCGACGGATTGCCGTCGATGCGGTGGCGCACCAGCTTCCACGGCGACTTCTGTTCGAGGTACTCGCGGTTGAAGATGGTGTGCACGTCGTCGGCCGTGACTTCGCGGCCAGTTTCGTCGGTGACGCGCTGGATGGCGCGGCTGAATTCGATCTGCAGGCGGCGCGGCAACACCAGGCCGTGTTCCTGTTCAAGCAGGTACGACACGCCGCCCTTGCCCGACTGGCTGTTCACGCGAATGACCGCGTCGTAGCTGCGGCCGAGGTCGGCCGGGTCGATCGGCAAGTAAGGCACTTCCCAGACGGCGTCGGCCTGCTGCTGGGCAAAGCCCTTCTTGATGGCGTCCTGGTGCGAACCCGAGAACGCCGTGAAGACCAGGTCGCCCGCGTACGGATGGCGCGGGTGGACCGGCAACTGGTTGCAGTACTCGGCGCAGCGGCGCACTTCGTCGATGTCCGAGAAGTCCAGGCCCGGATGCACGCCCTGCGTGTAGAGGTTCAATGCGAGCGTGACGAGGTCGACGTTGCCGGTGCGCTCGCCGCTGCCGAAGAGGCAGCCTTCGATGCGGTCGGCGCCGGCCATCACGGCGAATTCGGCGGCGGCCACGGCGGTGCCGCGGTCATTGTGCGGGTGCACGCTGAGCACGATGCTGTCGCGGCGTGCCAGGTTCTTGTGCATCCATTCGATCTGGTCGGCGTACAGATTGGGGCTGGTGGCCTCGATGGTGGCGGGCAGGTTCAACACCATCTTGCACTCGGGCGTGGGCTGCCATACGTCGGCCACGGCGTTGGAAACTTCCAGCGCGAATTCGGGTTCGGTCGTGCTGAAGACTTCGGGCGAGTACTGGTAGCGCCATTGCGTTTGCGGGTGCTGCGCCATGTACTGCTTCACCAGGCGCGTGCCGGTGGTGGCGATGTTCTTGATCTCGTCCTTGCTCATGTTGAACACGACCTTGCGGAACGCCGGGGCGCAGGCGTTGTACAGGTGGACGATGGCTTGCTTGGCGCCGGCGGCGGATTCCACCGTGCGGCTGATCAGGTCTTCGCGCGCCTGCGTCAACACGATGATGGTGACGTCGTCGGGGATGCGCTTTTCGTCGATGAGCTTGCGCACGAAGTCGAAGTCGGTCTGCGAGGCCGACGGGAAGCCCACTTCGATTTCCTTGAAGCCGATCTTCACCAATTGCTCGAAGAAGCGGACCTTGCGGTCCACGCTCATCGGTTCGATCAGCGCCTGGTTGCCGTCGCGCAAGTCCGTGCTCATCCAGATCGGCGCCTTGGTGATGCGGCGGCTGGGCCAGGTGCGTTCGGAAAAGTCGCGGGCAAAGGGCGCGAAGGGGACGTATTTGGTGGCGGGGTTGGCAAGCATCATTACTACACCTCGATCGGTTTCTTTTGAATCCCGGGAATGCTTCCCGCGGCGGCTACGCGACCGGATGACGGTCTTGTGCCAAGGTTTGCCGTGATTGACCGGCAGGATTCAGAGATAAAAGGGGGAAATCGCGTGTGGCAAGCGTGGTTGCCGAGCTACCACGGGGACACTAGGCCCGGCAACCGATCGGTAGGTATAGCGATAGCGCGTAGGTGGAGGAACGAGCGCGCAGGCCGGCAACCGGAGCGTCGAAGCGTCCGGTGGCAATCGCGAAGGGGGTGCGGTAAGCGGCCATAGGTTGCTAGTCAAACATATTTTCGTCGTAAGCGCAACTGAATACTCTTTTGTGTCGGAGCTGGTCGCGGGCTGGTGACAGCGCATTTTGCTGAAGAAAATTCAGTAAAACGGGGCTGGATGGTCGTCGGCTTACCTGTGGTGCGTGGCCTGGCTGGCGAGGGACCGAAAACAAACAGGCCGCCTATCGGCGGCCTGCTATGGGAATGGCGGGAGGACGGAGTTACCGGGCCGGGCCGATGCGAGGTTCCACGTAGCGCTCGCTGCGTCCTTCGCTGCGCGCTTCACGGCGCACGTCGTCGCGAGGATCGCGCGGCGTGCGGTCGGACGGTTCCAGGATGCGGGCCTGTTCCGCGACCATGGCGATCTTGCCGGCGCGATTGTGGCGGATTTCAGACAGAGAGCGGCGCAGATCGCCCACCGTGAAGGGTTCCTGGCGGTCGCCCCAGGTCCAGCGCAGCACGCCCAGGGTTTCCTCGGACAGGTTGGGCGCCAGGTTGGCCAGCACGCTGGTTTCGACCGGCGTGGCGCTGCCGGACGCGAGGCTGGCGGACAGCCAGGCGCGCAACGTGAAGAACACGATCAGGGTCCAGATGCCGGCCACTACCCACCAGATGTAGGGATTGACCTTTTGCACCATGTCCATGGTCGGCTGCCCCAGGGAATGCAGGAACTCGTAGTTCACGGTGCGGCCGAAATTCAGTATCCAGTTGGCGGCCAGATACCAGATGACCAGGGCGACGGCGATGACAATCGCGCGCATTACGAGTCGGGGAAGCGCCAGTTTGAGCAGGGTCTGGCCAATGAGGCGGCAGTCCTGGCGGACGCTTGCAGGCGAAGTCAGATTCATCATGCAAAATATTGTACCTATGACCCGTCCAATTTTAGAACTGCGACCTGGTCAGCATCTGACGCTGACGCCACAACTGCAGCAATCGATCCGATTGTTGCAACTGTCCACGCTCGAGCTCGAAGCCGAGATTTCGCAAGTGCTGGCGGAGAACCCGCTGCTGGAGCGGCAGGACGAAGCGCCGTCGGCCGAGGCGCCGGCCGAGTCCGACCGCGAGTCCTCCGTGCAGGACGATGAGCCTGCCGCCGAACGCGAGACGCCGGTGGACGAAATGCCGGGCTCCGGCGGGGTCTACCCCGACGAAGATTCCAGCCGGCCCGAGGCCGCGCGGCCGGATACGCTGCGCGAGCATCTGCTGGGCCAGCTTATGCTGACACGCGCCGCGCCGCGCGACGTCGCGCTGGCCGGTCTGCTGATCGACGAGCTGGACGAAAACGGCTACCTGGGATCGCCGCTGGAGGAGATCCTGGAGTGGCTGCCCGCGGAGCTGGAGCCGGACATCGACGAGCTGAAGGCGGCCCTTTCGCTGCTGCAGTCGTTCGATCCGCCCGGCATCGGCGCGCGCGACATGGCGGAATGCCTGCTGTTGCAGCTGCGCAACCCGGATCTGGATCAACTGCCCGAAGCGGCCGATGCCGCGGCCCTGGTCTGTGCCAGGCAGATCTGCGCTCAGCACCTGGCCCTGCTGGCGACGGGCAACGCCGCGCGTTTGTGCGCCGCCGTGGGCTGCGACGAAGCCACGTTCCGCTCGGCCCATTCCCTGATCCTGCGGCTGGAACCGCGCCCGGGACGCGCCTGGACCGTGCCCGCGGCCGATTACGCGGTGCCCGACGTTATCGTACGCAAGACCCGTGGCGGCTGGCAGGTCACCCTCAACAGCGCCGCCATGCCTAAATTGCAGATCAACGGCCTGTACGCCCAGATGCTGGGCAACCAGAAGGAGTCCGCGCATGCCGGGCTGCAATCGCAACTGCAGCAAGCCCGCTGGATGATCCGCAACGTGGAGCAGCGTTTCGACACCATCCTGCGTGTGGCCCAGGCCATCGTGCAGCACCAGACCGCTTTCTTCAGCCAGGGGCCGGTCGCCATGCGGCCGCTCATCCTGAAGGACATCGCCGGTGAACTCGGTTTGCACGAATCCACCATTTCACGGGCGACAACGCAGAAGTACATGCTCACTCCGTTTGGTACGCTGGAGCTCAAGCGCTTCTTCGGAACGGGGGTTTCGACGGAAGGCGGGGACGCCACCTCGGCCACGGCGGTGCAGACCTTCATCCGCCAGATGGTGGCGGATGAGAACCGGGCCAAACCCTTGTCCGACAGTCAGATCATGCAAAAGCTGGCCGATCAGGGGATAGTCATCGCCCGAAGAACGGTGGCAAAGTACCGCGAAGCGCTGCGGATAGCCCCGGCAGCGTTGCGCAAGGCGCAGGCTGCGGCCCGCTGAACCGGCTGGTGAAATGAGGGACGGATTTGCAGAAATTCGTCCCTGTTTTCAAAGACTTGCGTGACACTTTGGTTGCAAATTTATTTGCTTGCGGGGCTTGCCAGTAGCGGAATAATTTTCGATAATTATTCTCATGTACATTTGCGTATGTAATGCCATCACCGAACGCCAAGTCCGCGCCAGCGTGGATGCAGGCGCGACGACGCTTTCCGACCTGCAATTCGAACTGGGCGTGGCCACGTGCTGCGGCTGCTGTGCGGCTACCGCCACCGAATACCTGCCAGGCGGCCGCTGCTCCAGCGTGTGCGACGTGCGCTCCATAGCCGTTCCGGTCAATCCTCCGGCCGCCCTGGTTGAGTCGGGCGCGCCTGCTGCCAACAGCAGCTTCCCGATTCCCCTGGTCGCGATCGCCTGAGGATAGTCGTTTCTTTCCGGCTCGCTGCCGTCACGCAGCGGGCCGCGTTGCTTCTTTCTCGCAGAATTCCCGGATAGTCATCGCCAGCTGACGTGCAGGCTCGCGCACCGTATCGGCCAGGCAGAGCGCCAGTTCGGTCGACGGCACCGCAGGCAGGCCCGCATCGATGATCCGATGGTCCGGCAAGAGGCAGCGCCGCTCCAGCAGCGCCACACCCAACCCTCCTGTCAATGCCGCCTGCAAGCCCATCAGGTTCGGGCTTTCGTAGGCGATGCGCCAATGCCGGCCCGCCGCTTCCAGGGCATGGATGGCGCGGTTGCGGTAGATGCAGCCCTGCGGAAACGCGACCAGCGGTACCGGCTCGGTTGCCGCGACGTCCAGTCCCGGGGCGCCGATCCAATGCAATTGCTCGGACCAGGCGGCCAGCGAGGCGCCCGCGCCGGGCTCGCGCTTGAGCAGCGCAACATCCAGGTCGCCTCGTTCCAGCGCGCGCGTGAGCGCCGAGGTCAGGTCGCAGCGGACCGATAGCCGCACGCCTGGGCGGGACCGCGCAAACTCCGACACCAGGAGGGTCAGCGTGTCGGCCGCGAAGTCGTCCGGGATGCCCAAGCGAATCACGTCCACGCGCTTGCGCCCGCTGACGGCTTCGCGGACCTCCGTGGACAGGGCCAGCATCCGCCGCGCATAGCCCAGAAGGCGCTCGCCGTCCTCGGTCAGCGAGACCTGGCGGCCTTCGCGCACGAACAGCGCGCATTCCAAGGATTCTTCCAGCTTGCGGATCTGCTGGCTGACAGTCGACTGGCTGCGGTGGACGCGTTCGCCCGCCGCCGTGAAGCCGCCGGCGTCCACGACGGACACGAAGCTGTGCAAAAGATCGAGGTCTGGCATTGGTGACTCCATGCATTCATTTTTCAAATACTTTCGATCCGAATAAAGAGTTTGTCAATGGATAGGCGTCCGCGCAGAATCCCTACATCCGCCGCAATCGCGGCTTTGCGCCACCTTCCGGACTCATCATGAAGGCCACCTCGACCCTGTCTGCTGCCGCCCTGCCTACCCAAGCCTCGCCGGGCATCAGTTGGGCGCCCATCGCGGCTTTCTGCTTCCTGTGGAGTTCGGCGTTCGCCGCGGCCAAGATCGCGGTGCGGGACTGTCCGCCGCTGACCTTGCTGACCATCCGCTTCGTGATCGCGGGAGCCTTGATGCTGGGCCTGGCGGCGGCGACCGGCCGCTGGAAAATGCCAAGTGCGCGCGACCTGGCCGCGCTGATCCTGCTGGGGGCGTTGAACAACGCCCTGTACCTGGGTTTGAGCTGGTCGGGCATGACGACGGTATCTTCCGCGTTCACCGCGGTGCTGATCAGTACCAACCCGCTGCTCATCGGCGTGCTGGCTGGCCCGGTGCTGGGCGAGCGGCTGGGCTGGCGCAAGCTGCTGGGCCTGTGCCTGGGATTGGCGGGCGTGGCCCTGGTGTTGCGCTCGCGCTTGTCGGGCATGCAGGAGGATCTGCATGGCACGCTGCTGGTCACGGGCGGCCTGGTGGCGTTGGTGGCAGGCACGCTGCTCTACAAGCGCTTGAAGCCGTCCTCGGGCCTGTGGACGTCCACGGGCATACAGTCGCTGGCCGGCGCCGTGGCCTTGCTGCCCTTTGCGCTGATGCATGAGAGCCTTGGCGATGCGCGCATGACCGCGAGCCTGTTCTGGAGCATGGCCTACATGATCGTCGCGGTGTCGATGGGCGGTTACTACCTGTGGTTCATGATCCTGGGCCGCGCCAGCGCCACGGCGGCGAGCGCGCTGCACTTCCTGATGCCGCCGCTGGGCCTGTTGTTCGGATGGCTGGTGCTGGGCGAGCACGTCTCGTGGCTGGATTTGCTGGGCATCGTCCCGATTGCGTTCGGCATCTGGCTGGCGACGCGGCGTAGCGATTAGCGCGTCTTCGCGGTCGGGGTTGCCGATCCGCAACGAAACGCCGCCGGCCGCGAGCCGGCGCGTTTCATGCGGCCGGGGGACGCATAGCCGCATGCGATCGCGTGGATCGGGCGGCGGATTCGACGGCATCGCGCGCCGTCAGGCCGCATCGTTGTTGATGCCGGCATGCAAGGCATCACGCACGCATACTCATTCTCATTGGCTTGTCGCTTTCTTGTAGCGCTCCTAAAGCGGTTTACCAAATGCAGCGCAAGGCTAGGCGCGGCCCTGCGCCTGGTGGTAGTCTGCCGGGGTTGCGTACGCGCGGCATCGTGCGCTCCTTTGTCGCGATGCATTTGCGTCGCGCCTGACTGCAAGGAGTCCATCATGAAAGGCGACAAAACCGTCATCCAGTTTCTGAACAAGCAACTGACCAACGAACTGACGGCCATCAACCAGTATTTCCTGCATGCCCGCATGCTGAACCATTGGGGCTTCGACAAGCTGGGCAAGCACGAGTACGAAGAATCCATTGGCGAAATGAAGCACGCCGATCGTTTGATCGCGCGCATCTTCATGCTGGACGGCCTGCCCAACCTGCAAGACCTGCACAAGCTGCTGATCGGCGAGGACGTGCCGGAATTGCTGGCCTGTGACCTGAAGCTGGAGCAAGGCGCCCAGGCGACCGTGAAGGAAGCGATCGCGCATTGCGAATCGGTGCGCGACTACGTCTCGCGCGACCTGTTCCAGGACATCCTGGACGATACCGAAGAGCACATCGACTACCTGGAAACGCAGATCGACCTGATCGACAAGGTCGGCATCCAGAACTACCTGCAAAGCCAGATGTCCGTGCCGGAGTAACGTTCCGGTCATGAAAAATGGCGCCCTGCGGGGCGCCATTTTTTTGGTACTGCGTGCGTGGCCTGCGTTGCAGGCCCGGTACTTATTGCGGGCGGGCCGGGCACTCGGCCATGGTGCCCCAGGCGCGGTTGGGGCCGCAGTACTTGTTGCGCGCGGCCCAGGAACACGAGGGGCGTTCGAAGAAGCCTTGCGTGGCGCATTGCGCGAGTTCGCGCTTGAGTGCGTCCTGCCAGCCCAGGGCGCCAGGCGCCTGTGCGGTGTTCGGGGGTGGCGGGGGCGCCTGCACCATTTGCGGGGTGCCGTAGCCGCCGGCTTGGGCCTGGCCGCCGTTGATGGCCGTGGAGGTGCCCGGCGCCTGCAGATCCAGCGTGCTGACGTCCGACGCGCCCGAGGGCAGCGGCACTTGCGAAGCCGCCGCGATTTCGCGGGCCTGGTCCGGGCTGATGCGTTCGCGCGAGATTTTCACCGCGGGATCGCTCACGCTGTCGAACAACGAGACGGTATTGACCTGCCATTCGCGGTCGTTCGGCTTGTCGGGCACGCCCAAGGTGCCGTCGATGCGCGGTTGCGGAGGCTGGGCCACGTAAGGACGGCCGTTGGCGTCCAGCACGGGCTGCTGGGATGCCGAGGCATCCTGGCCAGGAGCAGGCGCGGCCACCGGCGCATGCGCCACCAGCCAATCACCCAGTTGAATTCCGCCCCAGGCCGACGCGCCAAGCGCGATCAGGAGCGTTGCGAATAAGAAACGCCAAGACATTGCTACCCTCATCTGCCGTGCGGAACCCGAACGGGTCTACGCTTTGTCTCCGAAAACCTTGCCGCCGTGCTCGCGCATGGCATGGAATTTCACATCGGGATACAGTTCCTCGGCCACGCGCAACTGCGCGGGAGAACCGATCAAAAACGCCGCCGCATCCACAACATCATAGGCGATATGGGCGGCATTGGCATCCATGAACTTGCGCAGCGCCTTGGGGTTTTCAGACGTAATCCAACGTGCCATTGTGTAGCGGGAAGGCAGCATCCGGGCGTCCACGCCATACTCGGTCTTCAGGCGATGGGCGACCACTTCGAACTGCAGCTGGCCGACCGCACCCAGCAGCAGCGAGCCGCCCGAGGCCTCGGGGCGGAACACCTGGATGGCGCCTTCCTCGCCCAATTGCGTGAGGCCGGTGCGCAGTTGCTTGATGCGCAGCGGGTCCTTCACTTCCACCGCCTGGAACAGTTCGGGGGCGAAGAACGGCAAGCCGGTGAACTGCAGCGTTTCGCCTTCGGTCAGCACGTCGCCGAGTTGCAGCACGCCATGGTTGGGAATGCCGATCACGTCGCCGGCATAGGCCTCGTCCAGCAACTCGCGCCGCTGCGACAGGAAGGACACGACGTTGTTGGGGCGCATTTCCTTGTTGGTGCGGGCGACCTTCAGGCGCATGCCGCGCTCGAAGCGGCCGGAGCTGACACGCACGAACGCGACGCGGTCGCGGTGGGCGGGGTCCATATTGGCCTGCACCTTGAACACCACGCCGGTGAACTTGGGTTCCGTGGGCTGCACCAGGCGCTGCATGGACACACGCGGGCCGGGGGGCGGCGCCTGTTCGACCAGCGCGTCCAGCACTTCCTGCACGCCGAAGTTGTTGATGGCGGAGCCGAAGAACACGGGCGTCTGCTTGCCGGCCAGGAACTGTTCGCGGTCGAAGGCGGGCGCGGCTTCGTTGATGAGTTCGATCTCGCCGCTGGCCTGCTCGAAAGCGGAGCCGAAGCGTCGGGCGATCTCGGGATTGTCCAGGCCTTCGATGAAGTCGTCCGTGTCCGAGCGGCGTTCCTGCCCGGGGCGGAACACGCGCATGCGGTCCTGGCGGATGTCGAACACTCCCCCGAACGACTTGCCCATGCCTACCGGCCACGAGAACGGCACCGCGTCCATGCCCAGGTGGCCTTCGATTTCGGCCAGCAGTTCCAGCGGCTCGCGCACTTCGCGGTCCATCTTGTTGATGAACGTGATGATGGGCGTGTTGCGCGCGCGGCAGACCTGCAAGAGGCGGATGGTTTGCGGTTCCACGCCGTTGGCGGCGTCGATCACCATGAGTGCGGCGTCCACCGCCGTCAGCACCCGGTACGTGTCTTCGGAGAAGTCCGCGTGGCCCGGGGTGTCGAGCAGGTTGATGACGCAATCGCGGTATTCCATCTGCATCACCGAGGACGCCACGGAAATGCCGCGCTGCTTTTCGATTTCCATCCAGTCGGACGAGGCGTGGCGCGACGCCTTGCGCGCCTTGACGCTGCCGGCGATCTGGATCGCGCCTGCGAACAGCAACAGCTTTTCGGTCAGTGTCGTCTTGCCCGCGTCGGGGTGGGAAATGATGGCGAACGTACGGCGCCGCGCTACTTCGTGAGGAATGTTCATGATCGGAAGGATTTTACTTGGCGCCGCTGTTACGCCCGGCGCGGTCCGGTATCGGGCATGAAAAAGCGCGGGGCACGCACCGTCGCCGGCGCATGCCCCGCGCATGGGATTCAGGAATGGCGGCGGAACGACGCCAGGAATACGCCTGCCAGGATGAACAGCGAACCAAAGGTCCGGTTCATCCAGCGGATGTGCTTGGCGCTGCGCAGCAGGCGCAGCACACGCGCCGCCAGCAGCGTGTACACGCCCATGGCCACCAGGTCGGTGAACGCCAGCGTGGCGGCGATCGCCGCGTATTGCTGGGTCAGCGGCAGCGCGGTGTCCACGAACTGCGGCACCACGGCGAGCAGGAACACCGTGCCCTTGGGGTTCATGGTGTTGATCAGGAAGCCGCGCAGCACCAGTTCACGGACCGTGGCGCGCTTGGGGTCGCCCGAATCCACCGTGACCGGCGCGGCATCCGTGCGGATCTGGCGCACGCCCAGGTAGATCAGGTAGGCCACGCCCAGGTACTTGACCACGTTGAAGGCCATTTCGGACGTGGCCAGCACGGCGCCCAGGCCCACTGCCACCACGACAAACTGGAACAGGATGCCCAGGATCAGGCCGGCCGTGTTCCAGTAGCCGCGCGCAAAGCCGTATTTCAGCCCGGAGGACATCGCCGAAATCGCTCCCGCGCCGGGCGAGAACGAAATGGCCCAGGAGGCCAGGAAGAACGTCAACCAGGTGGATAAAGGCATGGCGCGGGTCCGTGAATGGCTGTTTCGGGTTTGCCGGCGATATTACTTGCTTAGCAGCGCGCCGCGCGGACCGCCCGCGGGGCGTCCCGAGCCGCCATTGCCTGCCGGGCGGGCGGAGCCTTCCGGACGGCGATGGTTCTGCTGGGGGCGGCTTTCGTTGCGGCCGGCATGGGCCGGACGGTCGGCAGGCTTGCCGTCGCGCGGACCGTGGCTGGCGCGGCCTTCACCGCCGACACGGGCCGGGGCGGGGGCGCGGCCGCCCGTTGCGGCGCGGGGCTGGCCCTGGCCTTGGGCCGGCCGTGAGCGGCCGCCGTTGCCATTGCCGTTGCCGCCACGGCCGCCATTGCGGCCGCCGCCGCCGCGCGGGCTGCGGTTGTCTTCATCGCGTTCCTGGCGGTCGAAAGCCGCGGCGCTGGTGGCGGGCGGCGTCCAGCCTTCCACCGGTTTGCGCTCGATGGTCTTCTTGATCAGGCGTTCGATGTCCTTCAACAGCTTGATTTCGCTGCTGTCGACCAGCGAGACCGCGGCGCCGGTGGCGCCGGCGCGGCCCGTGCGACCGATGCGGTGCACGTAGTCTTCAGGCACGTTGGGCAATTCGAAGTTCACCACCTGGGGCAGCTGGTCGATGTCCAGGCCGCGGGCGGCGATGTCGGTCGCGACCAGCACCGTCACGGTGCTGTCCTTGAAGCCGGCCAGGGCGCGGGTGCGCGCCGATTGGCTCTTGTTGCCGTGGATGGCGGCGGCGGTCAGGCCGTCCTTGACCAGTTTTTCGGCCAGGCGGTTGGCGCCGTGCTTGGTGCGGGTGAACACCAGCACCTGGTGCCAGCCGCTTTCGCGGATGATGTGGCTGATAAGGTCGCGCTTGTGGTGCTGTTCCACAATGTGCACCGTCTGGGTGACCAGCTCGGTGGCGGTGTTGCGCGGGGTGACCGACACTTCGCCGGGGTTGTTCAGCACGCCGCGCGCCAGGGTGCGGATCTCGTCGGAGAACGTGGCCGAGAACAGCAGGTTCTGGCGTTGCTTGGGCAGCAGCGCGAGGATCTTGCGGATGTCGCGGATGAAGCCCATGTCCAGCATGCGGTCGGCTTCGTCCAGCACCAGGATTTCGACGCCGGACAGGTCCACCGTCTTCTGGCCGCAGTGGTCCAGCAGGCGGCCGGGAGTGGCGACCAGGATGTCCAGCGGCTTGCGCAGCGCGGAGATCTGCGGGTTGATATTGACGCCGCCGAACATCACCATGGACGTCAGCGAGGTGTACTTGCCATAGGTCTGCACCGATTCCGCGACCTGCGCGGTCAACTCACGCGTCGGGGTCAGGATCAGGCAACGCGGGCGGCCGGCCTTGCGCAGCTCGGGTTTTTTCTGCGACAGCAGGTGCAGGATGGGCAGCGTGAAGCCGGCGGTCTTGCCGGTGCCGGTCTGGGCGGCGGCGAGCAAGTCGCCACCCTTCAGGACCTGGGGAATGGCCTGGGCCTGAATGGGAGTGGGTGCGGTATAGCCGGTGTCGGCAATGGCGCGCAACAGGGAATCAGCCAGCCCGAGGTCGGCGAAAGGGGAAGAGGTAGTCAAAACAACTCCAGCGGCAGCCCGTCGCTCAAGTTGAGAGACTCCAATCCAGGCGGACGAATAAAGGAGAAAAGGGAAGCGCCCTAATGGGCGAAGCTTGGCAGCGAAGGGCCTAGCGGACGTGCGCAGATTGGCAAAACGCACCGACGGATTGTAGCTGATGTGGCGTTGCAGCACCGCCTGGCCAGGACGGTTCTGTATCAATAAGCAACACATTGCAGCGCCTTTGCACGAAATAAGTGTTTTCCCTAGGCTGCAATCCCTATAATCCGTCCGCTTTCATCCATTTGAAGAATAAAGGATCGCAATGAAAAAATCGGCAATAGTGGGCGTAGTCGTCGCGCTGGGCGCAGTATGGACCGGCACGGCTTGGTATACGGGCCAGAAGGCCGAGGCTTTCGTCAAGCAATCGATCGAGCAGGCCAACCTTGAACTGAAGAAGGTTGGCGAAAAATGGGGTGTGACCCCCGTGGTTGAGCTGGTGTCGTTCGATCGCGGCGTGTTCACGTCCACCGAACGCTACCGCGTGAAGGTCACCGAGCCCGCCGCCGATGGCAAGCCGGCCATCGAACACGAACTCGTGTTCGTCGAGCACCTGGACCACGGCCCCTTCCCGCTGTCCAACCTGAAGTCGGGCTCGTTTGCGCCCGCCATGGTCGCCAGCCGCTTCCAGCTGGAAGAGACGCCCCTGGTCAAGGAGTGGTTCGCCGCCGCCAAGGGCGCGGTGCCCCTGTCGGGCGCCTATAGCGTCAGCTACGCCAAGAACATCAGCGGCAACTTCGACATGGCGCCGGTCGAGTTCGCCAAGGACGCCAACAGCCTGAAGTTCTCGGGCATGAAGGGCGACGTGACCTACGCCACTGGCAGCAAGCATGGCACGGTCGCGCTGAAGGCCGACAGCCTGACGCTGGCGGGCCAGTCCGAAGAAAGCGACATCGTCAGCATGGCCCTGACCGGCCTGACCCTGACCAGCGACATGACGCCGGCTTCGAACGACATGTACGTGGGCAGCCAGAAGGTCGGCCTGAAGAACTGGACCATCACGTCCAAGGAAAAGCCGCCGGTCCAGCTCAAGGACACCGTTGTTGCTGTCGATGTGACGGAAGCCAACTCGCTCATGGGCGTGAAGATGGCCATGGATTTCGGCATGATCAACGTGCAGGACAAGGACATGGCCGGCCTGAAGCTGGTCATGGACGCGCAGAAGCTGGACTCGAAGGCCTTCAAGGCGCTGAACGACGTCTATGAAGCCGCTTCGCGCCGCATGATGCAGAGCAAGGGCGAGGAGCAGGCTCCCCAGTTCACGGACGAAGAAATGCAGGTCGTCAAGACCAACGTCGAACTGCTGCTGGCCGGCAACCCGACGCTGGCGGTGTCGCCGCTGGAAGTGCGCACGGCCAACGGCACGTCGACCTTCAACCTGGATCTGGACATGGCCAAGCCGGCATCGCTGGACGGTGAGTTTGCCGACACGCTGAAGCAGGCGATCCGCAAGCTCAATGCCAAGCTGGTGCTGTCCAAGGGCAACCTGAGCGACCTGATGGCCATCGAGCCCCAGGTGCGCGGCGTGCCAGCCGAGCAGGCTCAGCAGACCGCCAAGGGCCAGGCTGAAATGGTCGGCACCATGGCCACCGCCATGGGCATGGCCAAGGTCGAGAACAACAACATCGTGACCTACCTGAACTACGCCGACGGCCAGGTCGACTTCAACGGCAAGAAGATGCCGGTTGAGCAGTTCCTGATGATGGTCATGAGCGGCGCGATGGGCGGCGCTCGCTAAGTCAGCGAACCCCCGTAGCGAGCTGTAATAAAGGCCGCCGCGCCCTGGGCGCGGCGGCCTTTATCGTTGGCGCGCTCCGCGCCCGTTTCACCTCAAAGCGGCAAGACGCCGGCGGCCGCTTCTCCGTTGCGCAGCACCGCCACATGGAAGCGCTTGTCGGCGGCCTTCATGATGTCTTGGGTGGGATCGCCCTGCACCAGCAGCAGATCCGCCACCTTGCCGTCGGCGATGACGCCGTGCTGATCCATGCCCATCAAGTCGTGCCCGCGCGAGGTGCCGGCGATCAGCGCATCCACGGGCGTCATGCCGAACTCCACCATGTAGGCGAGTTCCATCGCGTTCTCGCCATGCAGGTTGAACGGCGTGCCGGCGTCGGTGCCCAGCGCGATGCGCCCGCCCGCCTTGTAGTACATCTGGAACGATTCGCGGTGGCGCTGTTCCACCGCGCGCGCCTTGTCGACGGCGTAGGCGGGGATGCCGTTATCGGCGTTGGAGATGATGTTGCGGATGGCGGCGATGGTTGGCACCAGATAAGTCTGGGCGTCCAGCATCTCGCGCAGGCATTCGTCGTCCATGAAGATGCCGTGTTCGATCGAATCGATGCCGGCGCGCACGGCGTTCAGGATGCCCAGCGTGCCTTGCGCATGGCTGGCGGTGCTTTTGCGAAAGCGCTTGGCCTCGTGTACACCGGCCTTCATTTCGTCGAAGCTGTAGTGCGCGTCCATGGGGCTGACGCCCGGCGTCATGACGCCGCCCGTGGCCATGATCTTCACGAGATCGCAGCCTGCGTGGACCTGTTCTCGCACGGCCTTGATCACGTCTTCACAGCCGTCGGCGACGCGGCCGATACGGTTGCCGTGGCCGCCCGTCATGCAGATGATGCGGCCCGAGGCCTTGATCGTGGGGCCCGGGAACACGCCGCGCGCGATGGCGTCGCGCACGCCGAATTCCAGGTAGTCCTTGCCGCCGCAATCGCGCAGCGCGGTGACTCCGCCGCGCAGGCTGGCCTGGGCGTTCTCCAGCGCCGTCAGCGTGATCTGCGCGGGACCCTGCTTGCTCAACTGCGCGTTGGGATCGGCGCCGCCCGTGTAGACCAGGTGGACGTGACAGTCGGCCAGGCTGGGCATCAGGGTCATGCCGTCGGTGCGCACGGTGGCGCCGGCGTAGCCGGAGAACTCCCCGGCCGGCGCCACGCGTGTTACGTGCCGGCCTTCGACCAGCACGCCATGATCGGGCAGCAGCTTGCCCTTGCCGTCGAAAACCTTGCCGCCTATGAACAGGGTCTGTCGTGTCGCCGTCATGTCTCGCTCCGGGTTGCGCCTGGCGTTACTCCGCCACGTCCAGCCCCTCGCGGGACATGGATTGCAGGCGGGGCATGAGGCCAAGCAGGTGTTGGCTGTAGGAATGCTGCGGACGTTCGAAGAGGTCTTCGGTGTCGGCCACTTCCAGCAGTTCGCCATAGCGCATCACGCCCACGCGGTCGCACATCTGGCGGATCACCGGCAGGTCGTGGCTGATGAACAGCATGGTCAGCCCGAGTTCCTCTTGCAGGTCCTTCAGCAGATTCAGGATCTGCGCCTGGATCGACACGTCCAGCGCCGAGGTGGGCTCGTCGCAGATCAGGAAACGGGGGCGCGTGGCCAGCGCGCGGGCGATGCAGATGCGCTGGCGCTGCCCGCCCGAGAACTCGTGCGGAAAGCGTTCCGCGGCGCGGTCGCCCAGGCCCACCACGTCCAGCAGGTCGGCCACGATGCGGCGCGCTTCGGCCTCGCTGGCTGCCAGCTTGTGGAAGCGGATCGGCTCGGCCACGATGTCCAGCACCCGCATGCGCGGGTTGAGCGAGGAGAACGGGTCCTGGAAGATCATCTGGATCTGCCGCCGGAACGGGTTCAGCTGTTTCTCGCCCTTGAGCGCGGTCAGGTCGGTGCCGCCGAAATTGACCGAACCTTCGCTGGGCGTGTAAAGCCCGGATATCAGCCGCGCCACGGTCGACTTGCCGGAACCGGACTCGCCCACCAGGCCGAAGACCTCGCCCTCGCCGATGGAGAAATTGACGCGCTTGACCGCGTCCAGCGTGCGCTGGTTGCGCTTGAGCAGCGCGCTCTTCAACACGAAGCGCATGCTCAGGTCCTTGACCTGCACCAGCGGCCCGTCCGTGCGCGCGCCGAAGTCGCGGCGCTGCCCCAACCAGTGCGTGGCCAGGTCCAGCGGCTGCGCGGGCTTCTTCACGTCCTCGATGTAGGTCACCAGCGGGAAGCGCCGCAGCTTGATGTCGGGCCGCGGCACGGCCGAGATCAGGCTGCGCGTGTAGGGATGGTCGGGGTCGCCCAGGATCTTGGAGGTGGGGCCTTGTTCGACCAGCTTGCCGTGGTACAGCACCGCCACGCGGTCCGTCACGTCCGCGATCACGCCCATGTCGTGCGTGATGATGATCATGCCTACCTGCTCTTCGCGGCACAGCTTCTTGAGCAGTTCCAGGATCTGCGCCTGGATCGACACGTCGAGCGCGGTGGTGGGCTCGTCGGCGATGATGACTTCGGGTTCGCAGCACAGCGCCAGCGCGATTACCACGCGTTGCCGCATGCCGCCGGAGAACTGGTGCGGGTACTGCTTGACCCGCAGTTCCGGCTTGTCGATGCCGACCTGCACCAGCAATTGCACGGCGCGCTTCTGCGCTTCGGCGTGGGACAGGTTCAGGTGCACCTGCATGGTCTCGACCAGCTGGCTTTCCACCGTTTGCAGCGGGTCCAGCGAGGTCAGCGGATCCTGGAAGATCATGCCGATGCGGCGGCCACGCACTTTGCGCTTTTGCGCTGGGTTCAGGGTGTCGATGCGTTCGCCGTTCAGCAGTACGGCGCCGCCCGCCAGGCGGCCGGGCGCCTCCAGCAGACCGATCACGGCATTGCCTATGGTGGACTTGCCGGCGCCGGATTCGCCCACCACGCCCAGGATCTCGCCTTTTTCCAGCGACAGCGACACGCCGTCCACGGCCACCAGCGTGCCGCGGCGGCTGGGAAATTCGATGCGGATGTCTTCGATATTCAACAGGGCCATGGCTTCCTCAGCGCAGCTTGGGGTTGAGCGCGTCGCGCAGCCAGTCGCCCAGCAGGTTGACCGACAGCACCAGCGCCACCAGCGCGATGCCGGGGAAGATGGAGATCCACCACATGCCCGAGAAAAGATAGCTGTTGCCGATGCGGATCAGCGTGCCCAGCGAGGGGGCCGTGGGCGGCACGCCCACGCCGAGGAACGAGAGCGTGGCTTCGGTGATGATGGCGATGGCCAGGTGGATGGTGGCGATGACCAGCACCGGTCCCATGACGTTGGGCAGGATGTGCCGACGCAGGATGGTGATGGGGCCGATGCCGATGAGGCGCGCCGCCTGCACGTATTCCTTGTTGCGTTCCACCAGTGTGGAGCCGCGCACGGTGCGGGCGTACTGCACCCAGCCGGAGATGCCGATGGCGAAGATCAGCACGTACAGCGCAAGCTGGTCGTGCATGTCGCGCGGCAGCAGACCGCGCGCCACGCCGTCGATCAGCAGCGCCACCAGGATGGCCGGAAACGACAGCTGCACGTCGGCGATGCGCATGATGAAGCTGTCCACGCGGCCGCCGGCATAGCCGCTGATGAGGCCCAGGGTCACGCCCAGCACCATCGAGAACAGCACGGACGCGAAGCCCACCAGCAATGACACGCGCGAGCCGTACAGCACCGCCGACAGGATGTCGCGGCCCTGGTCGTCGGTGCCCAGCAGGAAGTCGGGGCTGCCGCCCTCTTCCCAGGATGGCGGCGTGTTGGCGTCCATGATGCTCAAGGAAGCCAGGTCGAAGGGGTTGTGCGGCGCCACGATGGGCGCGAACAGCGCGCCCAGCAGGATGGCCAGCGTGACGATCGCGGCGATGATGGCGCCGGGCGAACGCTTGAAACTGTGCCAGAGGTCGCTGTCGGCCGCGCGGGCGAAGAAGGGAGCGATGCGAGCAATCATGATGAGTCCTTTACTTGCTCTGCACGCGCAGACGCGGGTCCACGGCGAAGTACAGCAGGTCCACGACCAGGTTGATGACCACGAACATGAAGGCGATCAGCACCAGGTAGGCCGCCATGACGGGGATGTCCACCATGCTGATGGCCTGGATGAACAGCAGGCCCATGCCGGGCCACTGGAACACGGTTTCGGTGATGATGGCGAAAGCGATGATGGAGCCCAGCTGCAGCCCGGTGATGGTGATGACGGGCACCATGGTGTTTTTCAACGCATGGCGGAAATTGATCAACCGTTCCGGCAGGCCTCGGGCGCGCGCGAACTTGATGAAGTCGGCGCGCAGCACTTCCAGCATTTCGGCGCGCACCAGCCGCATGATCAGCGTCATCTGGAACAGCGCCAGCGTGATGGCGGGCATGATCAGCGCCAGCCAACCTGATTTGGTCAGAAAGCCGGTGGTCCACCATCCCAGGCTGACCACGTCGCCGCGCCCGAAGCTGGGCAGCCATCGCAGCTGCACGCCGAAGACCAGGATGAGCAGGATGCCGATGAGGAAGGTGGGCAGCGATATGCCGGCCAGCGAAATCGCCATGAAGGCCTTGGACAGCACGCCGTGGCGTTTGAGCGCGGTGTAGATGCCCATGGGTATGCCCAGGGCCAGCGCCATCACGGCGGACACGAAGGACAGTTCCAGCGTGGCGGGCATGCGCTCTTCGAGCAGTTCGCTGACGGGCCGGCGATGGCGGTACGACATGCCGAAGTCACCGCGCACGGCATTGGCCACGAAGTGCGCGTACTGCACCACGAAGGGGTCGTCCAGGCCCAGCTGTTCGCGCAGTTGGGCGCGTTGTTCAGGGGTGGTGTCCTGGCCGACCATGCTGGCTATCGGATCGCCGACATAGCGGAACATGGAGAACGCGATCAGCGCCACCGTCAACATCACCAGCACCGACTGGATAAGCCGTTGCGCAACAAAGGAAAGCATTATCGGGAGCCCTCGGTTTCAGATAACGCCGGGCCGCGTTTCCCGCGGGTGGCGGGAGCCGGGGCTGGGCCGGGCGCGCCCGGGCGGCATGCGCCGCCCGGGGCTCGCGTCGCTGCCGTTTACGGCAGGACGACGTCGCGCAGGTCGAGCACGTCGTCGGCGCGCTGGATGACCTTGATGTTGTCCTTCACGCCCCAGGACATGGGCTGCTGGTGCAGCGGCAGGTAGCCATAGTCGGTGCGCACGATCTCGAAGGCTTCCTTGATCATGGCGTTGCGCTTGGCCTGGTCGGTTTCCACGCCGATCTTGTCGGTGAGTTCGTCGACCTTCTTGTTGCAGTAGCCGCCCAGGTTGAACTGGCCCGCCGCGGTCTTGGCGTTGCGGCACGAGGTCAGGTTCAACAGCGTGTTGTGTGCATCGGTGGAGCTGGGCGTCCAGCCCAGCATGTACATGCTGGTCTGGTTGCCGGCCTGCAGCAGGATCTTGCCGAAGTACTTCGACTTGGTCTGCGCCAGCAGGTTGATCTTGATGCCCACGCGCGCCAGCATGCCGGCCACGGCCTGGCAGACCTTTTCGTCGTTGACATAACGGTCGTTCGGGCAGTCCATGGTGACCGTGAAGCCCTTGGGATAGCCGGCCTCGGCCAGCAGCTTCTTGGCGCGTTCGGGATCCGGCTTGTACGGCGCGCCGAAGGAATCGTCATAGCCGTTGATGGCGGTGGCGATGAGCGAGCCCAGCGGCTTGGCCGCGCCGCGCATGATCTTCTCGTTGATGGCCTTGGTGTCCACGGCCAGCACCACGGCTTCGCGCACCTTGGGATCCTTGAAGGGGTTCTTGCCCTTCACGTCCGAGAACAGCAGCTCGTCGCGGTCCTGGTCCATGCCGATGAAGATGGCGCGCGCTTCGGGTGCGGTCAGCGGCTTGACGCCCTTGGCGTCTTCGATCCGCTTCCAGTCTTGCACGGGCACGGGCTGCACCAGGTCCATTTCGCCGGAGATCAGCGCGGCCACGCGCGTCGCTTCCTGCGTGATCGGCTGGAAGATGACCTCGTCGACATTGGTCTTGATGTTCTTGTTCCAGTAGCCGTCGTAGCGTTTGAGCACGGTCTTCACGTCGGGCTGGCGCGAGGCGAGCATGAAGGGGCCGGTGCCGTTGGCGTTGAGGTTGGCGTAGTTGCCCTGGTTGTCGCCCTTGACGTTGGTGGCTTCGGTGGTCTTGTTCTTTTCCGACCACGACTTGCTCATGATGTACAGGAACACCCATTCGCGCGGCAGGATGGGGTTGGGCGTGGGCGTGGTGACTTCGATGGTGTAGTCATCCACCTTCTTGATGTCGGAGGCCTTGGCGCCGTAGCCCTTCATGTCGGAGCCCGGGGTCAAGCTGCGCTTCCAGGAGAAGATGACGTCGTCCGCCGTGAACGGCGAGCCGTCGTGGAACTTCACGCCCTTGCGCAGCTTGAATACCCATTTCGTGGGTTCGGGGTTCTCCCAGCTTTCCGCCAGCAGCGGCGTCAGTTTCAGATTGCCGTCGTAGCCGGCCAGTGTTTCGTAGATGTTGCCCTGGAAGCCCAGCGTGAACGTTTCGTTCAGGGCCATCGGATCCATGGACGTCGCATCGCCTTGGTAGGACCAGTGAAAGGTCTTGGCGGCCGCGCCGGCGCTGAATGCCAGCGATGCAGCGATGGCAGCCGCGAGCGCAGCTTGCTTCAGGTGGGGAAAAGTACGCATAGCCCTCATGCTCCGTGTGGTGCGCGGATAGCGCGACAGAAGTGACAGGGCCCCGGCCCCATGGGGGATCCGGGGCATGGCGTTGCTGCTTACGACGAAAGACGGATTGGGGTCTGGCGGGACGCAGCGCGTGCTGCGCGCGCGCCGAAGATGGCGCTGCGGGAAATCACTGCGTAGGACTTCGACTTCACGATAGACCCAACCCCTTGTGATTATCATGACGGGGACGGACCCGCGCCTATGCAGAACGAATCTTATAGATCCATTCGTTTAAGCGTCAATCGGTTTGGATTGGGGTTAGTACTTGCTTGCCGACGGCGTGGAATGGTGCGTGCGGCAAGGCTGGCGGCTCTGCGTTCAGGCGCCGGGCGGCGGCGCGTCGGCAAGGGTTTTCGCCAATTCGCGCAGCACGCGCTTGCGGCGGTCGCTGTCTTCGTAGTGCTCGCCCAGGGCCGACCATTCGGGCCGGCTGCGGGCCTCTTGCAGCGCTTCGGGCAAGGGCCCTTTGCGCCAGGCCTCGTCCTCCGGATGGTCTAGTCTCAATGGTTCGCGCGCGGCGTGGCCGCGGCGCTCCAGAGCTTCTATCAATTGACGCTGGCGCAGGGCCAGAAGGCGCAGCACGGCGTCGTCGACGCTGATCTCGCGCCAGCCGCGCAGTTTGCCCGCGACGCGCTTGCCCAGCTTTTCCACGCCTTGCCACAGGCCGCCGGCGGCGGCGCCGATCAGCATGCCGGTGCCCAGGCTCAAACCCGCGCTGAACAGATCCACCGCGGCGCCGGCCATGGCGCCGGCGGCGGCGCCCATGCCCATCTGCACGCCCATGTCCTTCAACGCCTGAGGATGGAACAGGTCCATGCCCCAGCGCTCGCCTTGCAAGGGCAGCGCATCATCGGCGAAGTCCGCCGCGCGGAAGTTGTAGAGCGCCAGCAGGGCGTTCACGCAGGTCTGCTCGCGATGGCGCACCTGGTCGCGCAGCTTGCCCGAGGCGGCGGCGAGCGCCGTTTCGTCGCTGGCGCTGGAGACATGCAAGGCGGCCACGTCGATTAGCAGGTCAGCCAGCAGCTCGTAAGCCGAGCCGTGGCGCGCGCGGCGCTGCTCGGCCAGGTTGGCGGACAGCCGGGCCAGCGCGGGGGCGTGCCGGTCCAGCAGCACGCCGAGCTTGGCGTAGAGCTGCTGTTCGCCATCCAGCGGCGGCGCGACGGTATCGAACTCAACGACCGCGTGCAGGCCCAGCCGCGCCATGGCGGCGCGCCATTCGTCAGCGCGATGCGCGGGTGCGTTGACGAAGTTCAGCACCGGCAGCAGGGGCCGGCCGCAAGCGGCCAGGATGGCGAGTTCGTCGCGGTGCTTGCCCAGCACCGGGTCGCGCGCGTCGATGACGTACAGCGCGGCGTCGCAGTCCAGCATCTTGGCCAGCACGCGGGCCTCCTGCTCGTAGCGGCCATGCGCTTCGGGCGTGTCGAGGAAGCGGCGGATGCGCGCCGGTCCGTCCAGGCGTTCTTGCGGGCTGTCGAGTTTTTCCAGGTACTCCAGCAGCGAGATGCTGTCTTCCATGCCCGGCGTGTCGAACCATTCCAGCACGGCCCGCCCTTCCAGCCGCAGGCGCGCGCCTTCCACGTGGCGGGTGGTGCCGGGGCTGTCGGCGACTTCGCCGAAGGTGGTGTCGCGCGTCAGCGTGCGCAGCAGCGAAGTCTTGCCGGTGTTGGTATGGCCGACCAGCGCGATCTTGATGAGGTCTTCAGCCATGGCCGGACTCCAGCCACGCGTACGGGACGATGGGCGCTTGCAACACGGCGTCGGCGGGCAGGCCCAGCGCCAGCAGGCGTTCGCGCCATAGCGAGGCGCGGGGGGTGGCGGTATCGGCGCCGGTGCCGGTGCTGGCGTGGGGCGTGACCAGCCAGACGCGCGTCTGTTCCGCGTGCGCGGCCAGTTCGGCGATCAGCGACAGCGTGCCCCGGTCGGGTGTCTGGCGCGCATCGCAGGCGATCAGCATGCGCGTGGCGGCCTTGCTGGCCAGCGCGTCCAGCACGCGGTTGCGTTCTTCGCGGGTATCCAGATTGCCGGCCTGCTGGATGCCCGCAGGCATGTCCGCGGGCGGCCAGGCCAGGTCCGGCGGCAGTTCCAGTCCCAGCAGCACCGGCTGGCCGCCCAGGCCCGCCAGCGAGGGGGCGCCGACACGCGGTTCGTGCAGCGGATCCACGGGACGATCGATGCCGGTGGACAAGGCCGGCGGCTCCAGGCGGTCGCGCAGGGTGGAGAAGCCGGGCAGCGAGGGATCGATGCGCAGGCCGCGCAAGGCGCGCAGCGAGCCCGCCACGCACAGCGCGCCGGCCAGCAGCCGGGGCAGGACGCCGTAGACGACCAGCACGCCGATCAGCCAGAGCGACCACTGCACCTGCGCCTCGGCGGGCAGGGCCTGGGCGCCGTCGCTGGCGCGGATCATGGCCGCGTCGGGCATCGGAAAGCCCAGTTGGGCCGGCAGCCAGCCGATGGCCTGTGTCAGCCGCACGAAGGTGTCGGGCGCCAGCAAGGTGGTGGCCCAGATGAAGCGGTAGCTGGCGGTGGACAGAACGGCCAGCAGGACCGCCAGCGCGGCGCACAGGGCCGTCAGCCACAGCAGGTGGCTGATGCTGCCGAAGAGCCAGCGCAGGGCGCCCGCGCGGGCCAGCAGGTTCAGGAAGGCCTGGGGCACGAGCGCGCTGTCTGGGCCGCGCGCCAGCTTGCGCGTGGCCCAGAGCCAGAGGCGTCCCAGTCCCGTGACGGAGGACGCCCGCAGCAGGAAGCTGGCCAGCCACAGCAGGAAGGTGAGCGCATGCAGGCCCAGCAAGGCGCCCAGCGCCCACAGCACGTTGACCGGCCGCGATCCGTCGCCGAGCGCGCCCAGGGCGGCGGCCGCGCCGGATATTGCGGCCACGAGGAATAGCGCGGCCAGGATGGCGAGAGCGCTGCGGCGCCAGGTGTCGATCAGGGGAGCGAGGTTCTCGCGTTGCGCCAGCAGCGCGGCGCGGGCCAGGATGCGCGACGGCAGGTCGATGTCCTGCTGGCGCACGCGGCGCACGGCATCCGTGTCTTCCAGGGGGCCCCAATGCGCTTCGCGCAGGCGGATCAGCTCCGCCAGCCAGTGCGCGCGCACGGGGCCGGTGCTGACGGGTTCAGCCGCAGAGGCTGAGTCGCGAGAGGTCGGAGACGGCATCGCGTCGGGCAGGGGCACGGTCAGGCCCTAGGGGCGGTGCGCCATTGTAGACCGGGCGGGTCGGGAAACGGGGCCGCAGCGCCCTGCTCAGTGCTGGGCGCGGGCGCTGCGATACTGCCCGGGCGTGACGCCGACGGCGTCGCGGAAGACTCGAGCCAGATGGCTGGCGTTGCCGAAGCCGCTGGCCTGGGCGATGCCGGCCAGATCGCCCTTGCCGGCCGCGAGCAGCGTGCGCGCGTGCGCCAGCCGCCGCGCCCGTACCCAGGCGTGCGGCGGTTCGCCGAAAGAGGTGTGGAACATGCGGGCAAAGTGATAGGTGGACAGCGCCGCCACCCCCGCCAGCTGGTCCAGCGTAAGCGGTTCGGCCAGATGCGCGTCCACGTAGTCGATGATGCGCCGGCGCACGGCGGGCGCCAGGCCGCCGCGCAGGGGCGCCGCGGGCTTGCGCGCCACGCCCTGGTTCAGCAGATGGTGCAGCACGGTCTCGGCCGCAGTGCTGGCCGCTAGCCGGTCGGCGGGCTGGCTCCAGTCGGTGTCCAGCAGTTGCCGGCATACGTCGATCAGCGATTCGTCGTGGATGTAGGTGCGGTCGCGCAGTTCCAGCGTGCGGGGCTCGCAGTCCAGCCGCATGACGGCTTCGCGGGCCAGGCGTTCCGGCGCGATGTACAGGTGCAGGAAATGCACGGCGTCGTTCATGCTCCAGCGCGAGTAGTGTTCCGACGGCAGCACGCAGAACTTGCCGGCGCCGCCGTGCAGCGTGTCCCGGCCCACGCGGAACGACTTGTCGCCGCCGTGCAGGTAGAGCGACAGCGTGTGGTGGCCGGGGTTGTCGTAGGCCAGGGTCTCGCAGGCGCTGCGCGACCATTGCGAGATGGCTATGCCCTCGCCCAGCGCGGCGGCGCGCGCCAGCGTCGCGGTGGAACTGGACAGGGTGCGGAAGACGGAGAAATCGGCCGGGGCCGAAGCGACGGTAGCCATATGAGTGGAATGCTACTGCGATCTCGCGCGCGACGCGCTCGCGCGAGGAAGAAAACCGCAAGAACCGGCAATCGTCGCAGACCGGAACCGCGCACACTGGGCTCCCTGGCGGTTTTCTGGATCGCCGTCCCGTATCCCTGTTTCAGCCCTGTCGCGCATCGCATCGTGAATCTCTTTTTGTATTTCCTCACTGTCGTTATCTGGGGCACCACCTGGATCGCCATCAAGCTGCAGCTGGGCGTGGTGGCGATCCCCGTCTCCATCTTCTACCGGTTCGCGCTGGCCGGCCTGATCCTGTTCGCGGCCCTGGCGCTGACCCGCAAGCTGCAGAAAATGGACCGGCGTGGCCATTGGCTGTGCGTGGGTCAGGGCCTGTGTCTCTTCTGCCTGAACTTTCTGTGCTTCTACACGGCGACTCAGTGGATCCCCAGCGGCCTGGTGTCGGTGGTGTTCTCGGCGGCGACGCTGTGGAATGCGCTGAACGCCCGCCTGTGGTTCGGCACCCGCGTCGCGCCGCGCGTGATGATGGCGGGCGCGCTGGGTTTTTCCGGCTTGGTGCTGCTGTTCTGGCCAGAACTGGCGGGGCAGGAGGCCAGCCATGAAACCCTGCTGGGCCTGGGCTTCGCCCTGCTGGGCACGTTCTGCTTTTCGACCGGGAATATGCTGTCGTCGCTACAGCAGCGCGCCGGCATCCGGCCCTTGACCGGCAACGCCTACAGCATGCTCTATGGCGCAGCCATCCTGCTGGCGGGCTGTCTGGCGGCGGGCCTGCCGTTCGAATTCGATGCCTCGGCCTCGTACGTGGGCGCCCTGCTCTACCTGGCCATTCCCGGATCCGTGGTTGGCTTCACCGCCTATCTGACGCTGGTGGGGCGCATGGGGCCGGCGCGCGCCGCCTACTGCACGGTGCTGTTCCCGGTGGTGGCCCTGAGCGTGTCCACCTTTGCCGAAGGCTATCAATGGACGGCGCCGGCCCTGTTGGGCCTGGCGCTGGTGATGCTGGGCAACTTGCTGGTCTTCACGAAGTGGACGCCGTTCGCGCGGCGCGCGGCGGCTTGAGGGCGGCCAGGGGGCGGTTCACACAAAAAGGATGCTTGCGCAGGCCAGCTATCGGGCCAGGGCGCGCAGCCCTTCGAGCAGGCGGTCGATTTCCGCGTCGCTGGTCAGATAGCTGACCGAGGCCCGCGCAATCTGCGTCAGGCCGCGCGCCTGCATGTCCAGCGGGGTATAGGGCACGCCATTACTGCCGATGGTGATGCCCTGCGCCACCATGGCGCGTTGCACGGATACGGCGTCCTGGCCGGCCAGGTTGAAGGACACCAGACCCGAGCGTTCGCGGCCCTGGTCCAGCACCGTGATGCCGGGGATGGCCGCGAGCTCAGCCCGCAGGGCTTGGGCCAAGGCGTCGATGCGCGCGCGGATGGCCGGCAGGCCGATGTCCAGGGCTTCCTGCAAGGCGTTGGCCAGGCCGCAGCGCAGCGCCAGCGAGGCCTCGGCCGATTCCAGGCGGGCGGCGTCCTGACGCAGCATGGGCTCGCCGTCCACGCCCAGGGGCGCGGAATGGGTGTCGACGAAGGCGGGCGTGAGCTGGTCCAGGAAGCCGCGCCGCACATACAGCAGGCCGGTGCCGCGCGGACCGCGCAAGGCCTTGCGTCCAGCCCCGCTCAACACGTCGCAGCCGATCTGCGCCACGTCCACCGGCAACTGGCCGATGGCCTGCGCCGCATCCACGAAATACGGGATGCCGTGGCGGCGCGCCACGCTGCCGACGGCGGCGGCGGGATTGATCAGGCCGCCATTGGCTGGCAGCCAGGTCAGCGCAATCAGGCGCACCCGTTCGTCCAGCATGGCCTCCAGCGCCTGCGCATCGACGCAGCCGCTATCGTCCGAAGGAATGGTCTCCAGGGTGGCGCCGGCACGCTGCGCCCTGAGCCGCATGGTGGCCAGATTGCCGCCCCATTCGTGGCGGCCCACCAGGATGCGGTCGCCGGCGCGCCATGGTTCCAGCGCCGCGAAAGCCGCGCCCCAGCCGGGGGAATTGCCGCCAGTCAGCGCGATTTCCCCAACGTCTGCGTTGAGCAGCCGTGCCGCAAGCACGCGCGCCTGCTCGGTCAGCTCGCGCGAAGCCACGCCGGCTTCCATCGGGCCTTGCGTGGCCTCGCGTTGCAGATGCGCGTGGATGGCTTGCAGCGTGGAGGCCGAGGGCAGCGATGAGCCGGCATGATTGAAGTGGACGGTGGTTTGCGCGCCGGGAGTCTGGGCGCGCAGCGCTTCCACGGCGCTCGGGGTCAAGGAGGCGGACATGGCTGCTCCGGCAGGGATCAGGCTTGCGTGAGCGCGATGACGGCTTCGATCTCCACCGCCACGCCCTGCGGCAGGGACGCCACGCCGACGGCGCTGCGCGCATGGCGGCCGGCGTCGCCGAAGACCTCGACCATCAGGTCCGAGGCGCCGTTGGCGATGGCGCTCTGGCGGTTGAATTCCGGGGTGCTGGCCACGAACACGCCCAGTCGCACCACGCGGGCCACGCGGTCCAGCTTGTCGCCGGTGGCGGCGGCGATCTGCGACAGCAGGCCCAGCGCCGACAGGCGCGCCGCTTCCACCCCATCGGCGTCCGAAACCTGGTCGCCCAGGCGGCCCAGATAGGCGGCCTTGCCGTCCTTGCGGGAAATCTGGCCGGAGATGTACAGCAGATTGCCTTCCTGCACGAAGGGCACGTAGTTGGCGGCGGGCGCGGCCGCGGCTTCGAGGGTCAGGCCAAGTTCGGCCACGCGGCCGGAGATCGAGCGGGTCATGAGGGACTCCAGATTTGGAAAAGAAGGTCAAGCCTCATGCTATCGGCCGCTGCCGGCCCTGACCAATCAATTTTCGCGCAGTACACATGAGTAAAACTAATGTGTGTCGTCTTGGGTCTGGGCTTCGTGCAGCAGCCAATCATGGAAGCGTTGCGCGGCCGCGCCGAGCGTGCCGCGCGGCGTCACGAACCACCAGCCGATACGGGGAGCCTCCAGCGCGGCGTCTGGCAAGGCTTCGACCAGCGCGCCGCTGGCGAGCTGGGCGCCGATCAGGCGGTGGCGGCCCATCGCCATGCCCTGCCCGGCCAACGCAGCCTCCACCACGATGTTGTAGTCGTGCAGGCGCACGGGCTGCACGCCGCCCAGGTCCACGCCATGATGCCGCGCCCAGGCATCCCACTCGAAGGGATGGCGGGCATGCGAGGCCAGCAATGGGAATCGCAGCAGATCCTGCGGTGTGCGTGGGCGTTTCCTGCCCGCGATCAGCGCGGGCGCGCAGACCACCGACAGCCGCTCCGCCATGATCAGCCGCGCCCGCACGCCGGGCCAGACGCCGCGTCCGTAGCGGATGGCGACGTCGACCTCGCCGCCCGCAACGTCCGCCAAGCCGATGTCGGGCTGCAATTGGAGATCGATGTCGGGATGTGCCGCGGCAAACGCCGCCAGGCGCGGCGCCAGCCAGCGCGTGGCGAACGAGGCCAGCAGCCCCACACGCAGTGTCTGCCGCGCTGTTTCGGGCGCACGGATCTCATCGGTGCCTAGGCGCAGCAGCTCGAAGGCCGCGTGTACGCGGTCGTAATAGGCCTGGCCCGCCGCAGTCAGCGCCACGGCGCGGGTGCGCCGCTCGAACAGCGCCAGGCCCAGTTCGGCTTCCAGGCGCTGGATATGGTGGCTGATGGCGCTCTGCGTCACGAAGAGCTCCTGCGCCGCCAGGGAAAAGCTCATGCGCCGCGCGGCCGCTTCAAAAGCGCGCAGGGAAACCAGGGCAGGCAGGGATCGCGCGGAACGCATGGAGACAGGCGAAGTCGTGATGAGGGAATGCGCATCATCGTACGCCGCGCGCGGCCCGGCAAACAGGCCGTGTGCGCCGCGTCCAAATGCAAAAGGCCCGCAACAAGTTGCGGGCCCTTCAGTACTGCATTCTTTGGCTCCCCGAGCTGGGCTCGAACCAGCGACCTGCGGATTAACAGTCCGTCGCTCTACCGACTGAGCTATCGGGGAACAGGTAGAGGGGGCGAATTATGCACAAAAAAACGGAAGAATGCAAAACACCCCCGGCGTGCCCTCGCAGGCGCTCCGGGTCGCCCGCATCGTAGACGCATCCTGGGCACGCCGTGCGCAATGACATCGACGGGATGTGCGCTGGCCTTTTTCTGCCCCTGACCGGCCATCCAGCCAGTTCGGGGCCCTGCTGCTTCACCGCCGAGGCGGCTGCTCGTGGATATCCAGATTGCCGGCCGGCACCGTCAGAAGTGCGTCCATCCTATGCGGCGCCCGCTTTCGTCAAAACTCGGGTGAGCACCCGCTCCGTCAATTCGCCAAACATGACAGAGCTGCGAAGCCGGGGCCTCGGCATGTCGATCTGGATATCCATGCCAACTCGGCCACCTTCAAGCAGCACCACCCGATCGGCCAGCGCTATGGCTTCGTCCACGTCATGGGTGATCAGGACCACGGTAAATCCTTTCTCCTGCCACAAGCTTTGAATCAGGTTCTGCATCTCGATGCGCGTAAGCGCATCCAGCGCGCCCAGGGGTTCGTCCAGCAGCAACAGGCGAGGGTCATGCACCAGGGCGCGTGCCAGCGCTACGCGCTGGCGTTGGCCACCAGACAGCATCGACGGCCAATCGCCGCCGCGTTCGCCGAGCCCGACCTGTTCAAGCGCCTCAAGCGCAACCGGCTTCCAGTCGCCCTGCATGCCCAGGCCAACGTTTTGCAGCAGGGTGCGCCATGGAAGCAGGCGGTGTTCCTGGAACATGATCCGGGTCGTGGGGCAGATTCCCTTGATCTGCTTGTGGTCAACGATCACCTCTCCGCCGGTGGCGCCGTCCAGCCCTGCCAATAGGCGGAGCAAGGTGCTCTTGCCGCAGCCGCTGCGCCCCACGATGGCGAGAAACTCGCCAGGTTCAACAGCTAGATCCAGGGCGTGAAGCACTGTCTTTGCGCCGAAGCGCTTGGCGGCCTTTCGCAGTTCGATTGCCGATCCGGAGGAGGCAGTCTGCACGGCAGAGAGTCCCGCAACCAGATCATTGGGGAGGGTCAGGCTCATTGCTGCTTCTCCATAGACCAGCGGAGCCAGCGGCGCTCCAGGAAACGGGCCAATACGTCGGCCAGCTTGCCCAGCAAGGCATACAGCAGGATGGCCACCACCACGATATCAGTCTGCATGAACTCGCGCGCATCCATGGCCATTTTCCCGATACCCGAGTTGGCGGCGATGGTCTCGGCCACGATCAGTGTCAGCCACATGAAGCCCAGCGCGAAACGCACGCCGACAAGAATCGACGACATGGCGCCCGGCAGCATGACTTCCTTGAACAGGCCCCAGCGCGACAGGCCATATACCTGGCCCATTTCGATCAGGCCTTTGTCCACCGAACGCATGCCATGGTAGGTGTTGATATACAGCGGGAACATCACGCCCAGGGACACCAGAAAAAGCTTGCCCGACTCGCCGACGCCAAACCAGATGATGACCAGCGGAATTAACGCCAGGTGGGGAACGTTCCGGATCATTTGAATGGTCGAATCCAGGAACTGTTCGGCCACGCGCGAGGTGCCGGTCAGGAGCCCAAGTCCAAAGCCTATGCTGCCGCCGACGACGAAGCCGATACTCGCTCGCTTGAAGCTGGCGGCCAGATGAGTCCATAGCTCGCCGGAGACGATCAAATCGCCCGCGGCGCGCGCGACTGCGCTGGGCGCGGGAAGAATGCGGCTGGGAAGCGCACCCATCTGCGCCGCGAGTTGCCAGGCCACGATTATCAGGACGGGCAGCACCCAGGGCAGTCCCAGGCTGACTATTCTTCGCGAAATCATCGAAACCCCTCTATCTGCGTGAAGTGCCCGTGCGGCGGCGCCAGGCTAAAGGGCCGGCCGCCACACGCTCTTGCTCACATCGATCCGCTTGGGAACTATCTTCAATCGGAGGAACGTGTCCGCCAGCGCTTGTTGTTCAGCCAGGATCTGGGTGTCTATCGGCGAAATGATGTGTTCGGCGCGGTTGCGTTCGAGCACGATTTCGAAGGTGGCCGGGTCCAGTCCGACGACGTTCGCATACTTCTGCGCAGCCTCCTTGGTGTTGGCATAGACGTAGCGCGAGCTTTTCCGGATTTCCGCCAACAGGTCGGCGATCAGCTTCGGATTCTTTTGCGCAAACTCGCGCCGGGAAAAGTACATTTGCCGATTGTTGACGCCGGCGCCAAAGCCGGTGGCCAACGAACGCACATTGCCCCCCGCTTCGGCGCCAGCCATCAACGGATCAAACGCGGACCACGCGTCGGCGGCTCCTCCTTCCAGGGCGGCGCGCCCATCGGCTGGACTCAGGTACAGCGGCTCGATGTCACTGAACTTCAATCCATTGCTTTCAAGGAATTTGATCACCATGAAATGCGCCATCGAGCCCTTCGGAATCGCCACCTTCTTGCCACGCAGGTCAGCGGCGGATTTGATCGTGGAAGATTTCGCCACCAGGATCTGCAGGTCGCCCGGCGTGGGAGATTCGGAGGCGATGTAGACGAAGTCCGCGCCCGCCACCTGGGCAAAGATGGGCGGTGTATTCGCCGTTGCCGCGATATCAAGGCTACCGACATTCAACGCTTCCATCATGGGCGGGCCAACTTGGAACTCGATCCACTCGATATCCACGCCCTGGCTCTTGAACGACCGCTCTAGATCGCCCCGCGCTTTCATGATGGCCTGATTGAATACTCCCTTCTGCCAGCCAATGCGGATCTTCTTCGCATCTTGCGCGTGTGCCCCAGAACCGAAGCCCAGCACCGCCGCTGCGACAAGCAGGGCAGCAAAACGTTTGAATCTGCAGAACATCATTGTCTCCTTCAGCTCCGATCGCTTTTGATATGTCTGTGCCTTGTCGGGGGGGCGGCACTTACCACTGGCCAATATTCATGCCCTTGAATCGGCGCAGTTCCAGCCAGCCGTCCACGAACTCGTCCGGCACGGTGGTGCGCGTCTTGCGCGCGCGCAACCAGGTTTCCAGCTGGCGCGAATAGTGTTCGACGATGGTGGAAAACGTCTCATCCGCCGCGACATCATGAAACTCTTCCGGATCCGTCAACAGATTGAACAGCAGCGGGCGGAACCCTTCGCAGTAGACAAACTTCCATTCATGGTCACGCAGCGTGATCGTCCTGCATTCGTTGACGGCACGCCCCAGTTCCCGGCGCGTGCCGGTGCGAAAGGAGTAGTCGAACTCGCTGACAATGAACTCACGCCACCGCGTCGCGCCGCCGCCGCGTATCCATGGCAGCAAAGACCGCCCTTCCAGCCTGTTCTGGGGCGCCGATATTTGCAGCGCATCCAGGAACGTGGGGACCAGGTCTATCGCTTCCACGAGCGCGTCGCAGGTGCTCCCCCGCGAGTTCCGGGTCTCGGCTGCTGGGTCATAGACGATTAGCGGGGTCTTGATGGCCGCATCGTGCCAGAGCTCCTTTTCGCCCAAATGGTGATCGCCGAGATAGTCGCCATGGTCACTGCAGAACACAATCATGGTGTCTTCGAAGCGTCCGCTCTTTTCCAGCGAGGCGAACAGGCGGCCAAGGTGGTCGTCGATCTGGGCAATCATTCCCATGTAGGTGGGAATGACCCGTTCGCGCGTCACACTGTCACTGAAGGCGACGCTGGCGGGGTGACGCAGATAGGATGCATACAAGGGATGGGGCGCTTTGAGTTCATCCGGCGATTTGATGGCCGGGATCACGTCGCTGGCACCATAGAGCTGGTGATATGGGCTGGGCGCTACATAGGGCCAGTGGGGTTTGATGTAGGAAAGGTGCAGGCACCAAGGTTTGTCGCCTTGTTCGGCGATGAATGCCATGGCGCGGTCCGTGGTGTAGGCCGTTTCGGAGTACGGCTCTGCGACTCGCGCGGGCAGGTTGGCGTAACGTAGATGCCAGCCGCTCAGCACTTCCCCGGCCTCGCCCAGCGCCGAATTGGCATAGTCCAGCCAGGGATTGGCGGAGACGTAGCCATGTTCGCGCAGGAATCTCGAATACAGGTTGTTGCGGGCCTCTTCGTCGTCAGGATCTGCCAATACGCCGTCATGGCGGTCAAATGGTTCGAATCCGCCTTCAAGCAGCAATTTCCCGGCAGTCGATGCAGGGTCGATCCCGCGACGACGCAGCGCCACAGGATCCGGTTCGACGTGGGTTTTGCCGTCCACCGCCACGCGAATGCCGTGCGGCCGCAGATAGTCTCCCAGCGTCAACTCGTCCAGCGGCAAGGCGACGAAGTTCCCGAACGAGCGATGGCTCGAGACATACCGGCCGGTGTAGTACGACATCCGCGATGGTCCGCACGAGGCGGATTGCGTATACGCATTGGTAAATCGGACGCCGCGTCGCGCCAGCGCGTCGATATTCGGGGTGCGGATGGTCGGATGGCCGAAACAGGCCAGGTAATCCCATCGCAACTGATCGCACATGATGAAGAGGATGTTTCGGGCGGATCCCATTTCTGTCGGCCTCTGGATTCCTGGAACTGATTCTTGGGTGGGACGATTGCAGAAATGGTAGGGAATGTGCGCATTGGCGGGCAACAGATTTCAGTCAAGATTTCTCTGTGTGAAATCTTGGAAACCGTATGCCCATGGCGCCTGCCCAAGTCAAATCCATCCGATCGCTAGCGCGCGGCCTGCAGTTGCTTCGCCACCTGCAGGAAATGCGGGGAGTGACTTTGCACGACCTGCATCTGCAGCTCCAGTTGCCCAAGGCGACGTTGCTGCGGCTGCTGCGCACGCTCGAGGAAAACGGCTATGCGTGGCGCGGCCTGAATGATGGCCGCTACCGTGCAGGCCAACGCATGAAATTGATCGGCGACCGGCCTGGATCCTTGGATCGGCTGGCGGAAGTGGCGGGGCCGATACTTGACGAATTGGTGGCTGCCGTCCAATGGCCGTCCGACCTCTCGATACGCCACGGCACCAGCATGGAACTGTGCGAAACCAGCCGGCCACGCTCCCACTTTCTGATGAATCGGTTGAGCATTGGCTTTCGCATCAATATGGTCTTATCGGCCCCGGGGCGGGCCTATCTCGCCTTCTGCCCGCGCAAAGAACGGGCGGCGATTTTGAGCCAGCTGCGGCGCAAGAGTGATCCAGGCTACATGCGGTTGGGCGGCGACGCTTGCATCGAGAGGATGCTGGACGAGACCCAGGCACGCGGCTACTCCATACGTGATTCCGACTGGGGAGGCCACCTGAGCGAACCCAAAGCCAAGTATGACGATGGGCTAGCCGCGATAGCCGTACCGATCCTGGTTGCGAAGCGGGTCGTCGGGTGCATCAACATCGTTTGGATCGTGCGAGTGGCGACGGTCGAGACTATCGTCAAACGGCATCTCGCGGCATTGCAGAACGCGGCTGGCTCGATCTCCGCGGAGTATAAATCGGCGCGTCTAAAGGGGACATAGGCGCGAAAAAGCACTTAGCCCAGCCATGTGGCTGGGCTAAGTGCTTGAATTCATTGGTGCCGGTGAAAGGAATCGAACCCTCGACCTTCTCATTACAAGTGAGCTGCTCTACCAACTGAGCTACACCGGCGCTGCGTGCCGGGGCACGCGCAGGGTCTGCATTGTAATGAAAAAAATGCAGGCCCTGCGTGGCAGGCTTTATTTGACGATGGTCAGGCGCGGACGCTTGGGTTCGTCGTCGTCTCCGCCGTCGTCGCCGGGGGCGGCGTCGGCGTCGGAGCCTTCGGGCGCGGCGGTGACCGTCGCGCCCTGGGCGCCTGCTTCCGGCGGTTCGTAGGGCTGCACTTCGAAGCCCATGCCGGCGCCGGTTTCGCGCGCGTAGATGGCGCTGACGGCGCCTACCGGAACGTAGACGTTTTCGGTCACGCCGCTGAAGCGGGCCTGGAATTCGATGAATTCGTTGCCCAGCGTCAGGCGGTTGGTGGCCAGCGTGCCCACGTTCAGCGTGATCTGGCCGTCGCGCACATGGGCGACGGGCACCATGGTGTGCTCGTCGACCTGCACGGTGATGTAGGGCGTGTAGCCGTTATCGGTGCACCATTCGTGCAGCGCGCGGATCAGGTACGGTTTGGTCGAAGTTTCACCCATCACGCAACAGCCTTAGCGACGCATCACTTTTTCCGAAGGCGTCAGCGCTTCGATGTAGGCCGGACGCGAGAAGATGCGTTCGGCGTACTTTTGCAGCGGAGCCGCGTTCTTGGGCAGTTCGATGCCGTAGTGGTCCAGGCGCCACAGCAGCGGAGCCACGGCCACGTCGAGCATGGAGAATTCCTCGCCCAGCATGTACTTGTTCTTCAGCAGCATGGGGGCCAGCTGGGCCAGGCGGTCGCGGATGTTCTGGCGGGCGTTGGCCAGCTTCTTCTCGTCGGGCTTGGCGCTGCGGTCTTCCAGCGTCGAGACGTGAACGAACAGTTCCTTCTCGAAGTTGTAGAGGAACAGGCGGGTGCGGGCGCGCATGACCGGGTCGGCGGGCATCAGCTGCGGGTGCGGGAAGCGCTCGTCGATGTACTCGTTGATGATGTTCGACTCGTACAGGACCAGGTCGCGTTCGACCAGAATGGGCACTTGACCGTACGGGTTCATCACCGAGATGTCTTCGGGCTTGTTGTACAGGTCGATGTCGCGGATCTCGAAATCCATGCCTTTTTCGAACAACACGAAGCGGCAGCGTTGCGAAAACGGACACGTGGTTCCGGAATAGAGCACCATCATGGCGGTAAGTCCTTTATTGAAAAACGAAAGGCCAGCGCCTTAATCTAGCAGGCGCTGGCCCCAATTGCCAGGCGGGATAGGCGTACAGCCCTATCCGCCGATTCCGTCCCTATTTTTAATAAGGGACGGATAAACCTGGCGGGGCGTTGCGGTTAGCGCACGTGTTTCCAGTACGAGGCATTGAGGCGCCAGGTAACCAGGAAGAACAGCAGCAGGAACAACATGACACCGACGCCGAGACGGACGCGGAATGTCTGGACGGGTTCGGCCATCCAGGACATGAACGCGGTCAGGTCGGCGACGTCGTTGTCGTATGTTGCGACTTGGGCCGGGTTGGCGGCCTTGAATTTGGCATCGAAGGTGGCATGGCCGTGGTAGTTGGCTACCGGTTCGGCCTTGACCGTGGAAAAACCCTGTGCATCGTACACCGTGGTGACGCGTTCCCAGGTTTTGGGGGCGTCGCCCTTGCTTTCGACCTCGTGCATGGCGACGGTCGTGAGCTCGCGCGGACCCTGCACTTCCCAGAGGGCGTGGGGCATGCCCACGGCCGGGAAGACCAGGTTGTTCCAGCCCGTGGCGCGCGACGTGTCGCGGTAGAAGGTGCGCAGGTAGGTGTAGATGTAGTCGGCGCCCGAGGGGCCGGCGTTCACGGATTTGGCGCGCGCGATCACGGACAAGTCCGGGGGCGTCGTGCCAAACCACTGCTTGGCGTCCTTCGGGGTCATGGCGACATTCATCATGTCGCCGACCTTTTCGCCGGTGAACAGCAGGCTTTCCTTGATCTGCTGGTCGGTCAGCCCGATGTCCTTGAGCTTGTTGTAGCGCATCGAGGATGCGCTATGGCAGTTCAGACAGTAGTTGACGAACAGCTTGGCTCCGTTCTGCAGCGACGACATGTCGTTGACGCGGTACGGGGCCTTGTCCAGGGGATAGCCGCCTCCGGCGGCAAGGGTAACGGTACACGTGAGCATCAAGGCCACGGCACCAATCAGCTTCTTGATCATGGTTAATCCGTTATCTGGTGGGCTCAGTGGGCGTGGAACGTGACGCGCTCGGGCACTTTCTTGAAGGTGCCCAGGCGGCTCCATACCGGCATCAGGAAGAAGAATGCCAGGTACAGCAGCGTGCCGATTTGCGACGTGATGTTCAACGGCGGACTGGGCGGCTGCGTACCGATGTAGCCGAGCACCAGGAAGTTGACCATGAAGATGCCGTAGATCCATTTGTGCCAGGTGGGGCGGTAGCGGATCGACTTGACCGGCGAATGGTCCAGCCACGGCAGGAAGAACAGGATGACGACCGTGCCGCCCATGGCGACCACGCCCCAGAACTTGGCGTCGATCGCGCGCAGCAGCACGGCCACGACGATCAGGATGCCGGGGACGGCGATGCGCATGAAGCCCTTCAGGTTGCTCTTGACGAGCAGCGCGATGGCGCCCAGCACGGACGCGCCCGCCAGCACCCAGGTGAACTCGTCGGTGGTGGCGCGCAGCATCGAGTAGAACGGCGTGAAGTACCAGACCGGGGCGATGTGCGGCGGCGTCTTCAGCGAGTCAGCAGGGATGAAGTTGTTGAACTCGAGGAAGTAGCCGCCCATTTCCGGCGCGAAGAACACGATGAACGCGAACACCAGCAGGAAGCCAGCCACGCCCATCAGGTCATGCACGGAGTAGAACGGGTGGAACGGGATACCGTCCTTCGGGCGGCCGTACTTGTCCTTCGGGCCTTGCTTGATCTCGATGCCGTCCGGGTTGTTCGAGCCGACTTCGTGCAGCGCCACCAGGTGGGCCGCGACCAGGCCGACCAGCACCAGCGGGATGGCGATGACGTGGAAGGCGAAGAAGCGGTTCAGTGTGGCGTCCGACACGACGTAGTCGCCGCGGATCCAGATGGACAGCTCAGGGCCGATGAAGGGAATGGCCGCGAACAGGTTCACGATCACCTGCGCGCCCCAGTAGGACATCTGGCCCCAGGGCAGCAGGTAGCCGAAGAAGGCTTCCGCCATCAGACAGAGGAAGATCGCGACGCCGAAGATCCACACCAGTTCGCGCGGCTTGCGGTAGGAACCGTAGAGCAGCCCGCGCAGCATGTGCAGGTACACGACGACGAAGAACATCGACGCGCCGGTGGAGTGCATGTAGCGCACCAGCCAGCCCCATGGGACTTCGCGCATGATGTATTCGACGGACTGGAACGCGCGTTCGGCGTCCGGCTTGTAGTGCATGACCAGGAAGATGCCGGTCACGATCTGCAGCACCAGCACCAATAGGGCCAGTGAGCCAAAGAAGTACCAGAAGTTGAAGTTCTTCGGTGCGTAGTACTCGGACAGATGGGCTTTCCAGGTGGAGGTCACCGGGAAGCGCCGGTCCAGCCAGCCCAACAGGCCTGTCGTCTCGACGGTTTTCTCGCCAGCCATGTAACGGCTCCTTCTCTCACGTGGCGTAATGCGGATTTACTTACGTAATTCGGGAAAAAAGCGCGACGCGCGCGTCAGGCCTTGTTGTCTTCATCGACGCCCACGATGATGCGGGTGTCGCTGAGATATTGGTACGGCGGGACTTCGAGGTTGTCGGGCGCGGGTTTGTTCTTGTAGACACGGCCTGCCAAGTCGAACGTGGAGCCGTGGCAAGGACAGAGGAAGCCGCCCTGCCAGTCGGCGCCCAAGCCGCCGCTGCCGCCCGTCTCGAAGTGCGAGGTGGGCGAGCAGCCAAGGTGGGTGCAGATGCCGACGCAGACGAAGAGCTCGGGCTTGCGCGAGCGGCCTTCGTTTTCGGCGTATTTGGGCGTGAAGCCAGGGCGCTTGGAATCAGGATCGGCCAGCAGGGCGTCCTGGGTCTTGAGACCGGCAAGCTGTTCAGGAGACCGGTGGATGATCCAGACCGGTTTTCCGCGCCATTCAACTGTCTTCATGGTGCCGACGGGAATATCGCCGACGTCCACTTCAACGGGAGCTCCAGCCGCGCGGGCTTTTTCGGAGGGAGAAAACGTGCTCACAAGCGGCACTGCCGTTGCGACACCTGCTACGCCACCCACAGCACAGGCGGTGGTAACCCAGAAACGTCGCGAAGGATCGGGTGGCAGGTTGGGATCAACCGCACCGTCATCGTCGTGCACCAGCGTATCCTGACTCATCTTCCTATCCTTGTTGATGCGCCCGCTCTACGAGTAGCATCACTTCTGCGGCATCGGGTTCGCGGGAATATGTAACAACATAGCAACCGCGTATTATAGCGCCAGCCCACTCACGGGCGTATCACGAAGGGAGTGCTTTTATGAGCAAAGCGACGGGTTTCGTCAAAGAATTTCGAGATTTCGCTGTTAAAGGCAACGCAGTGGACCTGGCGGTCGGTGTCATCATCGGCGCGGCGTTCGGCAAGATCGTCGATTCGCTGGTCAGGGACATCGTCATGCCGCTGGTCAACTTCATACTCGGCGGCTCGGTCGATTTTTCGAACAAGTTCCTGGTCCTGTCGATGCCGGCCGGCTACAACGGTCCGATGACTTTCGCGGAACTGACGAAGGCGGGCGCCAACGTATTTGCGTGGGGCAACTTCGTCACCATCATCATCAACTTCGTGTTGCTGGCGTTTGTGATCTTCTGGATGGTCAAGGCCATCTACAAGGCCCGCACCAAGGCCGAGGAAGCGCCGGCACCCGCCGCGACGCCGGAAGACGTGGCGCTGCTGCGCGAAATTCGCGATCTGCTCAAGAAGCCCTGATCCGACGCTGCCGCAGGCCCGGGATTCGCGCAAGCGCGGATCGGGGCCGCGGCTGGCGGACGTTCCCGCCGGCGCATGCCGGCCTGCGCTGAACGATCCGCCGCTGTTCTCCCCCTTGTTCTATTCCGCGGCCATTTGCCGCTGCACGCGGCGCGCAAACATGGCGAAGCTTGCACGCACGATGCTGGGCTTCAACAGGAAGTCGTGCGATTCGGCGGCCAGCGCATCATTCACCGGTTTCACTTCGCCGTACGCGGCCGCCGCCTGCAGCTGATTGCGGGCCGCGCGTTCGATCAGCACCGACAGGTACAGCGCTTCCTCGATGCACGAGCCCGCCGCCAGAAAACCGTGGTTGGCCAGCAGGATGCTGCGCTTGTCGCCCAGCGCCGCCGAGATGATTTCGCCTTCCTGGTCGGCGATGGGCAGGCCGGGCCATTCCTTCAGATGGGCACAGTCGTTGTGGAACGGCGTCGCGTCCATGTGCGCGACGACCAGCGGCTGCCCCGTCATGGACAGCGTCGAGACATGGGGCGGGTGCGTGTGGATGATGCACTGCACATCGGGACGCTGGCGGTAGACCCAGAAATGGAAGCGCACGGCCGGGTTGGGCGTGCCCGGGCCGTCGAGCACCTCCATGTCTTCGTTGATGCGGATGACCGAGGCCGGGACGATCTCGTCGAATGCCTGGGCCAAGGGCGTCGTCAGGAATGTGCCGTCGTCCTGGCGCACCGTGATCTGGCCCGCCAAAGTCTCCGAATGGCCTTCGCTGGCGAGAATGCGGCAGCTCAGCGCCACCTTTTCCTCTTCGCTCCAGTTCCCGAAGTCGAGCTTGTTCGCGGAGCGCGCAAAGAAGGCGTCGGCATGGGCTTGTTTTTCCAGCATGGGGTCTCCTTGGGGATAATGGCTCCATTACACGCCCGCCTCTGCCGCCTGCGATTGACCGATCACGAACGCGGGTTGACTCAATGCGACAGGAAGGCAGGCGCTTTTCGGCCAGTGTTGACCGGCCCGATAGAGTGTTCCGAGCATGCCACGCGCCAGCCAGACAGTGAATCCATCCGCCCGGCCCGCCTGTTCCGAGGCGGATCTCAACTTCGCGCCCCAGTTCCGCCCGTTCTACGCCCAGGAGATCGCCGGCTACGAGCGCGAGCTGGACAAGCTGGTGCTGCCGGGTGAGTTCCGGGCGTTGACTGAACAGCCCAGGCTGCAACTACAGGCCTGTAGGTTGCGCGCGGGCGGGTTGGTGGTGAGCCTGGAGTCCACGCCGATCAGCGTGCACCACCGCGCGGAGCATGCGGCGGATCTGGAGCATGCGGAGTTCCTGGCGAGCTTCGTGATCGCCGGGCACGGCGTCATCGTGCAGAACGAGGCCACGCTGCCGCTGGAGCCGGGCGACATCATCTTCCGCACGACCGCGCTGCCGTCCGAGATCCGCATGTACACCGATTCGCGCATCGTGGTGGTCAAGGGGCCGCTGTCGCGCCTGCTGGGCGCGCACAGCCTGGCGATGTCGCAGTTCACCGCGCAGCGCGGCGTGGCCGCCCTGCCCATGGTGCAGACCGCCCATCGCTGCCTGCATCATGTGTTCTTCGACAAGGCGGAATCGAATCCCACGTCCTCGCTGTTTGCCGAGCAGGCGTTGCTGGCGCTGCTGGCTTCGATCTATACCAGCCAGGCGCTGGAGAAGATACCGGGCGATGCGCGCGCGCCCGCCGACAACTGGCAGGTGCTGGCCAGCTACATCGATGCCCACATCACCGATCCGGAACTGTCGGTGCAGGCGGTGGCCGACGTGCTGCGCGTCACCACGCGCTGGGTGCACCGGCTGTTCAAGATGCGCTCGCTGCAATACACCAGCTATGTGCGCGAACGCCGTTTGCAGTTGGCCAGGGAAGCGCTGGAGGATCCGCGGCGCGCGCACGTCGAGGTCAAGGAGATCGCCGCGTCTTGTGGCTTTCAGCACGCCAGCCACTTCATCCGCCGTTTCCACGAACGCTTTGGCATGTCGCCGGCCCTGTACCGCAAGACCGCCAGAAGCGGCAACGGCGGCGCGTAGCGCCGCGTCGCCTGCACGTGCCGCTCTTGCGCGTCAGCCGCGGCGCAAGTCCTGCGGCGTGGGCTTCATGAGAAACGCCGAGGCGCCGGCGACGATGCCGAGGAAGGCCAGATAGATGCCAACGGGAAGAATGCTGTCGAACTTCTGCACCAGCGTGGCCGAGATCAGCGGCGCGAGCCCGCCGCCTATCGCCGCCGAGAACTGGACTCCGATCGACAGCCCGGAGTAGCGCAGCTCCGCCGGGAACTGCGCGCTGTAGAGGCTGGATTGGGGCGCGATCATGATGGCGTAGTTGAAGGCCATGGCGACGAAGACGGCAAGGCTGTATGCCATCAGAGAACCGCTGCCCACCGCGAGAAAGATCGGGACGGCCATGAGCGCCAGGAACATGCCGCCCCAGCCACAGACGCGACGCGCGCCGATGCGGTCGGCCAGCACGCCGAACAGCGGAATGGTGAATATCAACAGGCCGGCCCCGTAGAGCAAGGCATGCAGCGCGTCGGCGCGGCTGAAACCCAGCTTGGACACGGCATAGGACACCGAGAACACCAGGAAGGTGTAGATCAAAGTGACCTCGGCGATCTTGCAACCTATGCACAGCAGCAGCGATTTGCCGTGTTTGCGCAGCAGTTCCCCCAGGGGCATCTGGTCTTGCAGGGGCTGCCTGGCCCGCGCCTTCTCGCGCTTGACCTCTTCGAACTCCGGCGACTCGTCGATGCCGTGGCGGATGAACAGGCCGACCACGATGAGCACGGCGCTGGCGAGGAACGGCAGGCGCCAGCCCCAGGACAGGAAGTCCTCTTCCGGCAGCCGCGTCACCAGCGCGAAGGAACCCACCGACAGCAGGATGCCCAGGGGCGCGCCCACCAGCGGCAGGCTGCCGAAGAAGGCCTTCCATTTCGGCGGCGCGTGTTCGACCGCCATCAGCATGGCGCCGCCCATCTCGCCGCCGAACGACAGCCCCTGGCCGATGCGCAGCACCACCAGCAGCACGGCCGCCGAGATACCGATCTGTTCATAGGTCGGCAGCAGCCCGATGAGCACGGTGCATATGCCCATCAGCAGCAGGCTGAGCGTCAGCATGGATTTACGGCCGACGCGGTCGCCGAAATGGCCGAAGAGAATGCCGCCAATGGGCCGCGCCAGCATGCCGCTGGCGAAGGCGCCGAAGGCTGCCAGCGTGCCGGTCACCGGATCGAACTGCGGGAAGAAGATCTTGTTGAACACCAGCGCCGCGGCGGTGCCGTAGGCAAGGAAGTCGAAGGCTTCCACCGCGGTGCCGATGACCGTCGCGACGGCGACGCGGAACAGGTTCGGTTTCTTGTGTGATTGGGCAATAGGCTGCGCGGCCTGGATGGCGTCCATGTCGTTCCCTCTTGTCTTGTAATAGTGGTTTTTGTCGTTGTGCGCGGGGCTCAGGGGCCCGGCGGCACATACCCCGGCAACTGCTGTATGCGCTTGCGCCACGCCGCGATGGCGGGATGGGCGGCGATGTCGATGGCGGCTTCCTCGGCCAGCGCCAGGTAGCCGTAGCAGGCGATGTCGGCCACGGTCGGTGCATCGCCGCCCGCCAGCCAGGCGTGGTCCGCAAGACGCTTTTCCAGGCGCAGCAGCACGCGGTCGGTGCGGGCCTGCATGGCGGGCACGTCGAGCAAGGCTTCGCTCACGCCCAGGTGGTGCGCGGCCTCGGCGTTGCTGACCACGCGCGTCAGGCGCAGCGGCTGCAGGCTGTTGGCGATCTCGTTGGCGGATACCGATATCCAGGCGTGCATGGCGCCGATGCGAGGCAGCGGCGCCAGCCATTCGGGGGCGTAGTGATGTGCCAGATGCAGCAGGATGGCGTGGCTGTCCCAGATGGCGGTGTCGCCGTCGGTCAACGCGGGGATCTGCTGGAAGGCGCTGACGCGCTCGAATTCCGCGGTCTGGTTCTTGCGGGCCAGCACGTCGACGAACCTGCTTTGGTAGTCCCGGCCGATGAGCGCGAGAAAGAGGCGCACCTTGTAGCAGTTGCCGGAGCGCGGGTGGTCGTAGAGGGTCAGCATTCGATGGCTCCGTGTGTGGGAGGCCCGGCCGGAAAGGGCCGGCAGCGGGCGGCTGCATGGAATGCTAGGGCTGTGGACTGCGCCCGGAATTGACAGGGAGAGAACCACGATTGACCAGATGCGACGCACAGGCGCCGCCTTGATCTCGCCCTCTGGTTTTCCCCTAGCCTAGTCCTGCCGAATCGGACGCTGGTGGCGCGTGGCCGCCGTTGGCGCCGCGCAATGAAAACGCCCCCTTGCGGGGGCGGTGTTGCGGAGGGCGCAGCCGTTTATGCCGGGTTGTCGATGTCGACGAATTCGACCTTGATGCCGAAGCGTTCCGCCACCGCCTGGCCCAGGGCCTGCGCGCCGTAGCGTTCGGTGGCATGGTGGCCCGCCGCGATGAAGCCCACGCCGGTTTCGCGCGCCTGGTGCACCGTGGATTCGGAGACTTCGCCCGTGATGTAGGCGCTGGCGCCCGCGTCAGCGGCGTCGCCCAGCATGCCCTGCGCGCCGCCCGTGCACCAGGCCACGCGGGCCAGCGGCATGTCCGGGTCGCCTACTACCAAGGGCTGGCGGCCCAGGCGCTCGGCCACGCGCGCGCCTAGTTGGCCCAGCGTCGTCACGCCTTGCGCGGCGCCCAGCCAGACCAGGTTGTCGGGGCCACAGGTTTGCGGCGCGCCGTCGTCGCGCAGCGCGGGCGTCAGGCCCAGCACGCGCGCCAGCTGCGCGTTATTGCCCAGCGTGGGGTGCGCGTCCAGCGGCAGGTGGTAGGCGTACAGGTTCAGGTCGTTTTTCAGGGCCAGCGCCATGCGCGCGCGGCGCGTACCGATGACGCGGCGGTCTTCGTTGCGCCAGAGCCAGCCGTGGTGCACCAGCACCGCGTCCGCGCCGCGCTCGACCGCCACGCGCAGCAGGGCTTCGCTGGCCGTGACTCCGGTGATAATGTGTGCGATTTCGGATCGGCCTTCCACCTGCAGCCCGTTGGGGCAATAGTCCTTGAAGCGCGCTGCTTGCAGGGTGTCGTCCAGCCAATTGGCCAGGACGTGGGAGTCCACTTTACTCATAGCTAGTCCTATCAGAATCATGCGCCGATATTGGCTGATCTTTGCTCAGGCCGTCACGGTCTGCCTGGGTATTCTATTCGTGGTGACGACCTTGCGGCCCGACCTGCTGCGGCTGGCCGGGCCGGGGGCAGGGCCTCAGCCCGCTGCGGCGGCCGCAAGACCGCCGGCTGCGCGCGCCGAGGCCACGGCATCCTATGCCGACGGCGTGGCCCGCGCGGCGCCCTCCGTGGTCAACGTATACACCACCAAGCACGTGAATGTGCCGTTGATTCCGCTGCCCGACGATCCGGTGCTGCGCCAGTTCTTCGGCCAGGTGCCGGGTGTGACGCGGCGCCAGGCGTCCACCAGCCTGGGATCCGGCGTGATCGTGAACCAGGACGGCTACGTGCTGACCAATTACCACGTGGTGCAGGCCGCGGACGCGATCGAGGTCGCGCTGGCGGACGGCCGCCGCGACGCGGCAAAGGTGGTGGGCGCGGATCCGGATACCGATCTGGCCGTGCTGAAGCTGGCTACCCTGCGCGCCTTGCCCGCGGCCACGCTGGCCCCCGACAGGGGCCTGCGCGTGGGCGACGTGGTGCTGGCTATCGGCAATCCGTTCGGCGTGGGGCAAACGACCACGCTGGGCATCGTATCGGCGCTGGGCCGCAACGGACTGGGCCTGAACACCTACGAGAACTTCATCCAGACCGACGCGGCGATCAATCCCGGCAATTCGGGCGGCGCGCTGGTCGATGCCGCGGGCAATCTGGTCGGCATCAATACCGCGATCTATTCCGAATCGGGAGGGTCCATGGGCATAGGCTTCGCCACCCCCATCGAGATCGCGCGCAAGGTCATGGACGAGATCGTCAAGACCGGCGGGGTCAAGCGCGGCTGGCTGGGCGTGGAACCGCAGGACGTGACGCCGGAGCTGGCGCGCGCGTTCGGGCTGGATCGCGACACCGTGGGCGTGATCATCGCCGGCGTGATGCGTGACGGGCCGGCGGCGCGCGGCGGCTTGCGGGTCGGGGACATTGTGCAGTCGGTCAACGGCAAGCGCATGGCCGACACCACCAGCCTGCTGTCGGAGATCGCGCAGCTGCCGCCGGGCCAGAGCGCCAAGCTGGGCATATTGCGCGGCGGCAAGCCCGCCGAGCTGGCGGTGGTGGTGGGTACGCGCCCGGGCAAGCCGCGCTAGAAGGGGGCGGACTCCGGGGGCGACGGGCAATCAGGTCGCGGCGGGGTCTTTGGCCATCAGGCGCACCGCCGACAGGATGGCCTTCTTGGTGCTTTCGGATTGATTGCGCAGCAGCGTCCAGATTTCCGTGCAATAGCCGTCCGGGCCGTCGTCCGGCGGGGACGCGCCGTTGTGTGGTGCATCCCCGCCCGGCCCCACGCCGTCGGTCAGCCACGGCACGCTGGTGTCCAGCGCGCGCGCCAGCCGCAGCAAGGTGGCGCGAGACGGCGAATAGCAGTCTTCGCGCATGAGGATTCGATGGATGCAGGACTGCGGCACGCCGGAAATGCGCGCCAGCTGGTTCTGGCTTTTGATGCCGCGCCATCGCATCAGGGTGTGCAGTCTTTGGGCGAGTGACATGAAGGCAATGTAGAGTCGCCGTGGGCCGCCCACAAGGTGAAACGGTCCTGCTTTGTGGGCAGGACCGTCCGAGGGGATCAGTGGCGCTCGGTCAGCGAGTCCGAGTCGACCTCGCTTTGCGCATCCGGTTTTGGCGTGACCAGGCGGGCGCAGATCAGTCCGACCTCATAGAGCAGGCACAGCGGCACGGCCAACATGAACTGGCTGACCACGTCGGGCGGCGTGACCACGGCGGCAATGATGAAGGCGCCCACCACCACGTAGCCGCGGGCGGCCTTCAGCTTGGACAGCTCGACCACGCCCATCTTCACCAGCAGCACCACGGCCACGGGCACTTCGAAGGTGATGCCGAAGGCCATGAACATCGTCATGACGAAGCTCAGGTAGGCCTCGATGTCAGGCGCGGGCGTGATGGACTGCGGCGCGAACGTGGCAATGAAGTGGAATACCGTGCGGAACACCACGAAATAGCAGAACGCCATGCCCGCGATGAACAGAAAGGTGCTGGAAACGATGAGGGGCAGCGCCAGGCGCTTCTCGTGCCGGTACAGACCGGGCGCGACAAAGGCCCAGGCCTGATACAGCACCACGGGCAGCGCCACGATGAACGCGGCCATCATCGTGACCTTGACCGGCACCATGAACGGCGTGATGACACCGGTGGCGATCATGCGTGTGCCTTCCGGCAGCGAAGCCAGCATGGGCTGGGCCAGCACGTCATAGATGGCCGACGCGCCCGGGTAAATGAACAGCACGATGAACACGACGACCACGGCGCCAACGGCGCGCAGCAGGCGGGTGCGCAATTCGACCAGGTGGGAGATGAAAGTCTCCTGCTGGCCCTCTTCTTGGGTGGCGTCCTGGGTCACGTCGGTGTTCCGGAGGGCGCGACGGGCTTGGCGGCGGGCGCGGCGTCGTCGGCCTTGGGCGCGCTGGGCGCCGGTTGTTGAGTTGCGGCGGGAGCGGGCACGGCCATCGGCGGCAGGTCCAGGTCCAGGCTGTGGTTCTGGCCGGGCGGAGGCGCGATGCTGCGCTCGGGCTCGGCGGGCGCGTCGCCGGCGGCGGCCGGTTCGGCCTTGATGCTGGCTTCGCGCGCGACTTCGTCGAGTTCCGCGCGGAACTGCTGGACGGGTTCCTGCAGCGAGGCCTGGGTTTCGTTCAGCGACTGCTGCACGCCCTGCGCGGCATCTTCCATTTCGCTCTTGAACTTGCGCAGTTCGTCGAGCTCGATTTCGCGCTGGATATCGGATTTCACGTCATTGACGTAACGCTGCGCGCGCCCGAGCAGGTGGCCGACGGTGCGGGCAACCTTGGGCAGGCGTTCGGGGCCGATGACGATCAGGGCGATGACGCCGATCACCATCAGTTCAGTGAAGCTGACATCAAACATTCGACGGCCGCTCGGGAGAGGATGCAATAAGGGCCGGCCTGTTCAGGACGGCCCGGGAGCCGAGCAGGCGCTCAGGAGTTGGATTTTTCCTTGGCCTGCACGTCGATGGTTTCGCCGGAGACGCGCTGCTGCGCGATCGGTTCGGCCGGCTTGTCGCCGTTGGCGTCCTTCATGCCTTCCTTGAAGCCCTTGACCGCGCCGCCCAGGTCCGAGCCGATGTTGCGCAGCTTCTTGGTGCCGAAAATCAGCGCCACGATGACCAGGACAACCAACCAATGCCAGATGCTGAAACTACCCATGATGTTTCTCCGAATTACGCGGTGGGGGCCACGCGCCCTTTCCAGGGTCGCGGGCCGCCGATGATGTGGAAATGCAGATGCGGGACTTCCTGGCCGCCTTCGACGCCAGAATTGATCATGATGCGAAATCCACCATCAGGGCCCGGACGGCAACCGTTTTCAGCGGCTAACCGCGGCGCCAATGACATCATTCTACCCAACCATTCTGCGTCCTCCCCCTTAATATCCTGCATGGATGTGACATGACGTCGAGGGATCAGCAATAAATGTACCGGCGCGGCCGGATTGATGTCGTGGAACGCAACAAAGTCCTCGTCCTCGTAGACCTTCTTGGACGGGATCTCGCCAGCGGCGATCTTGCAGAAGAGACAGTTGTCGCTCATTTTTCCGGGTTCCGGGTTCAGTCTTGCGGGCGGCTCGCCTTTTCCGCCAGGCCGGACAGGCCTTCGCGGCGAGCCAGTTCGGCCAGTACGTCCTCGGGCCGCAGCTTGAAATGCGTCAGGGCCACCAGGCAATGGAACCACAGGTCGGCGGTTTCGCTGACGATGCGGTCGGGCACGCCGTCCTTGGCGGCCATGACCAGTTCGGTGGCTTCCTCGCCGATCTTCTTGAGAAAGGCGTCGGGGCCCTTGGCCAGCAGCTTGGCGGAATAGGAGGCAGAGGGATCGCCGCCGTTTTCGGGGCGGCGGGTTTCCAGGGTATCGGCGATGCGCGCCAGGATGTCGGCGGCGCTTGCGGCTTGAGCGGTCATTTGTAGATCAGTTCGGGGTCTTTCAGCACGGGGTCCACCGTGATCCAGGAAGCCTGGTCGGTCTGGCCTTCCAGGCGGCGGTAGAAGCAGCTGGCGCGTCCGGTATGGCAGGCGATGCCGCCCTGCTGATGGATCTTGAGCAGGATCACGTCGCCGTCGCAGTCCAGGCGCAGTTCGTGCACTTCCTGCGAATGGCCGGACTCTTCGCCCTTGCGCCACAGGCGCTGGCGGGAACGCGACCAGTAGACGGCGCGCCCGGTGGCGGCCGTTTCGGCGAGCGATTCGCGGTTCATCCAGGCCACCATCATGATCTGGCCGTTTTCGGCGTCCTGCGCGATGGCGGGTATCAGGCCGTTTTCGTCGAAGACGACATCGGCCATCCAGGCGGGTTCGTTGCTCATCTCATTCATCCATTGTCCTCGCGCGGCGGCTTGCAGGCCGCCACTGGCGCGTGGGGACTCATCATCTTACGGCAATACCTTGTTGCACGCCTGAGAGGGGCTTCCCGAAGCGCCGCAGGCGCTTCGGGGGTGGGTCATACCCTTACGGGGATGCCCTGCTCAGCCATGAACCGTTTGCACTCGCCCACGGTGTGTTGGCCGAAGTGGAAGATGCTGGCGGCCAGGACCGCGCTGGCGCGGCCGGCGGTGACGCCGTCGGCCAGATGCTGCAGGTTGCCCACGCCGCCGGAGGCGATGACAGGCACCGGCACGGCGTCCGAGACGGTGCGCGTGAGTTCCAGATCGAAGCCGGACTTGGTGCCGTCGCGGTCCATGCTGGTCAACAGGATTTCGCCAGCGCCGTAGGCGGCCATGCGGCGCGCCCAGGCGACGGCATCCAGTCCGGTGGCCTTGCGGCCGCCGTGGGTGAAGACTTCCCAGCGGGCGGGTTCGCCTGCGGCCGACACGCGGCGCGCGTCGATCGCCACCACCACGCATTGCGAGCCGTGGTAGTCCGACGCGGCCCGGACCAGTTCCGGATTGGCCACGGCGGCGCTGTTGATGCTGATCTTGTCGGCGCCGGCATTCAGCAGGCGCTGGATGTCGGACACCTGGCGCACGCCGCCGCCCACTGTCAGCGGAATGAAGACCTGCGAGGCCACTTGCTCGATGATGGGCAGGATCAGGTCGCGGCCATCGCTGGTGGCGGTGATGTCGAGGAAGGTGAGTTCGTCGGCGCCCTGCTCGTTGTAGCGGCGGGCGATTTCCACGGGGTCGCCGGCATCGAGCAGGTTGACGAAGTTCACCCCCTTGACGACGCGGCCCGCAGTGACGTCGAGGCAGGGAATGATGCGGCGGGTCAGCGCGCTCTGAGCGGGCGCGCCGGCCGCGGGGGTGCTGCTGGAGGTGGTCATTTTGCCAGTTCGTCGGCGCGTGCCTGCGCCGCTTGGAAGTCGAGCGTGCCTTCGTAGATGCTGCGGCCCAGGATGGCGCCTTCGACACCTTCTTCCTCGACGGCGCACAGGGCTTCGATGTCCTGGATGCCGGCGATGCCGCCCGATGCGTAGACCGGGATGCGCACGTGCTGGGCCAGGCGGACCGTGGCTTCGACGTTGACGCCGGACAGCATGCCGTCGCGGCCGATGTCCGTGTAGATGATGGCTTCGCAGCCGTAGTCCTCGAACTTCTTGGCCAGGTCGAGCACGTCGTGGCGGGTCAGCTTGCTCCAGCCGTCGGTGGCGATCTTGCCGTCGCGGGCGTCCAGGCCGACGATGATCTGGCCCGGGAAGGCGCCGCAGGCGTCTTGCAGGAAGCCGGGGTTCTTGACCGCGGCGGTGCCGATGATCACGTAGGAGATGCCGGCGTCGAGGTAGCGTTCGATGGTGTCGAGGTCGCGGATGCCGCCGCCGATCTGTACGGGGATGTCGTCGCCGACAGCGTCCAGGATCGCCTTGATGGGGGCTTCGTTCTTGGGTTTGCCGGCGATGGCGCCGTTCAGGTCGACCAGATGCAGGCGGCGAGCGCCTTGGTCGAGCCAACGTGTGGCCATGGCGGCAGGGTCTTCAGAGAACACCGTTGCATCGTCCAGGTCTCCCTGGCGCAGGCGCACACAGCGCCCGTCTTTGAGATCGATGGCGGGGATCAGCAGCATGGTGGGCAGCGAAAAATATATGGGTTGAAAGGGCTGGCGGGCGTGGGCACGGGGCCTACGGCTGCCAGTCTACAAAATTGCGATACAGGCGCAAACCGTGCTCGGCGCTCTTTTCGGGGTGAAACTGCACCGCGAAAATGTTAGCCGCCGCCACCGCGCAGGTAAAGGCGAGGCCATACTCGGTTTCACCAACTGTCAGGTCCGGATCTTCCGGGTCGGCGTAGTAGCTATGGACGAAATAGAAGTGCGTTTCGTCCGGAATGCCGGCCCAGATAGGATGAGAGCGCGTCTGGCGCACTTTGTTCCATCCCATGTGCGGGACCTTGAGGCGTTCGGGGCGGGTGTCGGCCAGTCCGGCGGCGCCGGCATCGGCCAGGCAGGCTACGTCGTCGCCGCTGACCGGTTCCGCGAAACCCGGGCCCGAGAAGCGGCGCACCACGCCGCGGAACAGGCCCAGGCAGGCGGTGCCGCCTTCCTCGCTGGAATCGAACAGCATCTGTTCACCCACGCAGACGCCCAGCAGGGGCTTCTCGCGCGCGGCGCGCACGACGGCCTCGCGCAGGCCGGATTCGTTCAGGGTGCGCATGCAGTCCGCCATGGCGCCCTGGCCGGGAAACACGACGCGGTCGGCCGCGGCGATCTCCTGGGGCTGGCTGCAGATGCGGATGTCGGCATCGGGGGCGGCGTATTTCAGGGCGCGGGCGACGGAATGGAAATTGCCCATTCCGTAGTCGACGATGGCGATAGTGGTCACTTCTCTCTGCCTGCTGCGGGGTGGATGGACGTTACAGCACGCCCTTGGTGGAGGGCACGACGTCGCCCATGCGCGGATCGACTTCCATGGCCATGCGCAGGGCGCGGCCACAGGCCTTGAAGACCGTTTCCGCCTGGTGGTGGGCATTGACGCCGCGCAGGTTGTCGATGTGCAGCGTGATCAGGGCGTGGTTGACCAGGCCCTGGAAGAATTCGCGCGTCAGATCCACGTCGAAGTCGCCGATGCGGGCGCGGGTGAAGGGGATGTGGTATTCCAGGCCCGGGCGGCCGGAGAAGTCCACCACCACGCGCGACAGCGCTTCGTCCAGCGGCACGTAGGCGTGGCCGTAGCGGCGCAGGCCGGCCTTGGTGCCGACTGCCTTGGCGATGGCCATGCCCAGCGTGATGCCCACGTCTTCCACCGTGTGGTGCGCGTCGATGTGCAGGTCGCCTTCCGCCTTGATGTCGAGGTCGATCAGGCCGTGGCGCGCGATCTGGTCCAGCATATGGTCCAGGAACGGCACGCCGGTGTCGATCGTCTGCTTGCCGGTGCCGTCGATATTGACGGCCACGCGGATGCGGGTTTCGTTGGTGTTGCGGGTGATCTCAGCGGTACGCATGTTAAGCACTCAAAATCTCTTGCAGGGCGGATAGCAAGGCGGCGTTTTCAGCCGGGGCGCCCACCGAGATGCGCAGGCAGTTGGCCAGTAGCGGATGGGCGTTGGAGAAGTTGCGAATCAATATTTTGCGCGTTTTCAGGGCAAGATGCACGGCGTTGCCGTCCAGCTTGCCGGAAAAGCGGGCAAGAACGAAGTTTCCGGCGGAAGGGAATACCCGCACTCCGGGCAGTTGGGCCAGGGCGGCGGCCAGCGGCTCGCGGTCCGCGCGCAGGCGGGCGGCCTGTGCGTCCAGCACCGGCTTGTGGCGTAGCACGGCCGACAGCGTGGCCTGGGTCAGCACGTCCAGGTTGTAGGGCGGGCGGACCTTGTTCAGTTCCGCGATCCAGGCCGGGTGGCCGGCCAGGTAGCCGAAGCGCAGGCCCGCGAGGCCGATCTTGGAGACCGTGCGCATGACGACCACGTTGGGCGCGTCCAGCACTTGCGGCATCCAGGTGCGGTCGGCGAAGGGCTGGTAGGCCTCGTCCAGCACCACCAGGCCGGGGGCGGCGGCGATGATGGCCGCTACGTCCTCATCGGACCAGAGGCCGCCGGTGGGATTGTTGGGCACGGCCAGGAACACCACCTTGGGCTGGTGTTCGCGGATGGCGGCCAGCATGGCCGGCAAATCCAGGGTCAGGTCGGCCGTCAGCGGCACGCCGACGAAGCGGGCGTGGTCGAAGCGCGCGGCCATGTCGAAATAGACGAACGACGGCCAGGGCGACAGCACCGCGTCGCCCGGATTGCAGCAGGCCTGCACCACGATGTGGATGAGTTCGTCCGAGCCGTTGCCGAACAGCACGTCCGCCGCATCCGGCACGCCGAAGGCCGTTTTCACGGCCGCTTGCAGCGCCGACAGGTCGGCCGCGGGATAGCGGTTCAGCGGCGTGTCGCGCACGGCGCGGGCGATGTCCTCGCGCACCGCCTCGGGCAGCTCGTAGGGACATTCCATGGCGTCGAGCTTGATGCAGCCCTCGGCGTTGGCCACGGGGTAGGCGGCCAGTTCGCGGATGTCCGCCCGGACCGTGCCGGCGATGCGGCCCAGCAGGCTCATGGCTGGTCGATCCGGTACTGGGCGCTGGCGGCATGCGCCTGCAGGCCCTCGCCCAGCGCCAGTTCGGCGGCGATGCGGCCCAGCTTCTGGGCGCCCTGGTGCGAAACCTGGATCAGGCTGGAGCGTTTCTGGAAGTCATAGACGCCCAGCGGCGAGGAAAAGCGGGCCGTGCGCGAGGTCGGCAGCACGTGGTTGGGGCCGGCGCAGTAGTCACCCAGCGATTCGGAGCTGAAGCGGCCCATGAAGATCGCGCCGGCGTGGCGGATCTGCGCGGTCCATTTCTCGGGGTGCTCGGTGGAGATCTCGAGGTGCTCGGGCGCGATGTCGTTGGCGATCCGGCAGGCTTCTTCGAGGTCTCGGACCAGGATCAGCGCGCCGCGGTTGGCCAGGCTGACGCGCAGGATGTCGGCGCGCGGCATGGTGGGCAGCAGGCGCTCGATCGAGGCCTGCACTTCTTCGATGAAGGCGGCGTCCGGGCACAGCAGGATGGATTGGGCGAGCTCGTCGTGCTCGGCCTGTGAGAACAGGTCCATGGCGATCCAGTCGGCCGGCGTCTTGCCGTCGCAGATGACCAGGATTTCGCTGGGGCCGGCGATCATGTCGATGCCGACCACGCCGAACACGCGGCGCTTGGCGGCGGCGACGTAGGCGTTGCCCGGGCCGACGATCTTGTCCACGGCCGGCACGGTGGCGGTGCCGTAGGCCAGCGCGCCCACGGCCTGCGCGCCGCCGATGGCGAAGACGCGGTCGACGCCGGCAATCGCCGCGGCGGCCAGCACGATGGGGTTGCGCACGCCGTCGGGCGTGGGCGTGACCATGATCAGTTCCTGCACGCCCGCGACCTTGGCCGGGATGGCGTTCATCAGCACCGAGGACGGATAGGCGGCCTTGCCGCCGGGCACGTACAGGCCCACGCGGTCCAGTGGGGTCACCTGCTGGCCCAGCATGGTGCCGTCGGCGTCCGTATAGGTCCAGGTCTCGGCGCGCTGGCGTTCGTGGTAGCTGCGCACGCGGTCGGCGGCGGCTTCCAGGGCATTGCGCTGGGCGGCGGGCAGCGCGGCCAGGGCCGCCTGCCAGTCAGCCTTGGGGATCTCCAGCGTCTGCGCCGATGCGCCGGGGATGCGGTCAAAGCGCTGCGTGTATTCCACCAGCGCGGCGTCGCCGCGGGCGCGCACGTCGGCCAGGATGCCGGCCGCGGCGCGGTCGATGGATTCGTCCTCGGCGGCTTCGAAGGCCAGCAGCGTGGACAGGGCGGATTTGAATCCGGGGTCGCGGGAGTCGAGACGATTGATCAGGGCCATGGCGTCATGCAGCAAGCAGGTAACGGCCGCCGCGGCGTCGCGGCGGGCGAGGGTCAGGCGTTGCGGGAGGCGGCTCTCTCGAAGGCGTCCAGCAGCGGTTGCAGGCGGGCGCCGCGGGTTTTCAGCGCGGCCTGGTTGACGATCAGGCGCGAGGAAATCGGCATGATGTCTTCCACCGCGACCAGGTCGTTGGCGCGCAGGGTGCCGCCGGTGGACACCAGGTCCACGATGCAGTCGGCCAGGCCCACCAGCGGCGCCAGTTCCATCGAACCATACAGCTTGATGATGTCCACGTACACACCCTTGGCCGCGAAGTGTTCACGGGCTGACTGCACGTACTTGGTCGCCACGCGCAGGCGCGCGCCCTGGTGGACCGCGCCTTCGTAGTCGAAGCCCTTGCGCACGGCCACGGCCAGGCGGCATTTGGCGATGTTCAGGTCGATCGGCTGGTACAGGCCGCCGGGCTGTTCCTTGGCGTGCTCGATGAGCACGTCCTTGCCCGCGATGCCGAGGTCGGCCGCGCCGTACTGCACGTAGGTGGGCACGTCCGAGGCGCGCACGATGATCAGCCGCAGGCCGGGATCGCTGGTGGGCAGGATCAGCTTGCGCGAGCTTTCGGGATTCTCGGGGACCTCGATGCCGGCCTCGGCCAGCAGGGGCATGGTCTCTTCGAAGATGCGCCCTTTGGACAGTGCGAGGGTCAAGGGGGGGGCGACGGTGGCATCGTTCATGCCTGTTCCTTGGTGACGCGTTGGATGTTCGCGCCCAGGGCGCGCAGTTTTACTTCCATCTGGTCGTAGCCGCGGTCCAGGTGGTAGATGCGGTCGACCAGGGTTTCGCCTTCGGCCGCGAGGCCGGCGATGACCAGGCTGGCCGAAGCGCGCAGATCGGTGGCCATGACGGTGGCGCCCGACAGCTTCGGCACGCCGCGCACGATGGCGGTGTGGCCGTCGATGTCGATGTCCGCGCCCATGCGGCGCAGTTCCTGCACGTGCATGTAGCGGTTTTCGAAGATGGTTTCGACGACGACCGAGGTGCCTTCGGCCACGGCGTTCAGCGCCATGACCTGGGCCTGCATGTCGGTGGCGAAGCCCGGGTATTCCAGGGTGCGAAAGCCCACGGCGCGCGGGCGCGAGGACATGGCGCAGCGGATCCAGTCGGGGCCGGTCTCGATGGTGAGGCCGGCTTCGGTCAGCTTGCCCAGGGTGGCGCCGAGGATGTCCGCGTCCGTATTGTGCAGGACGATGTCGCCGCCCGCCGCGCCGACGGCGCACAGGAAGGTGCCGGCTTCGATGCGGTCGGAGATGACGCGGTGTTCGGCGCCGTGCAGGCGCTCCACGCCGTCGATCACGATGCGGCTGGTGCCGTGGCCCTGGATGCGCGCGCCCATCTTGATGAGCAGTTCGGCCAGGTCCACCACTTCGGGTTCGCAGGCGGCGTTTTCCAGCACGGTCCGGCCTTCGGCCAGCACCGCGGCCATCAGCAGGTTTTCGGTGCCGGTGACGGTGACCATGTCGGTGCGCACGGAGGCGCCCTTCAGGCGCTTGGCGCGCGCCACCACGAAGCCGTGTTCGATGCTGATTTCGGCGCCCAGCGCGGCCAGGCCCTTGATGTGCTGGTCCACCGGGCGCTGGCCGATGCTGCAGCCGCCAGGCAGGCTGACGCGGGCTTCGCCGAAGCGCGCCAGCAGCGGGCCCAGCACCAGGATGGAGGCCCGCATGGTCTTGACCAGTTCGTACGGAGCTTCCAGCTTGTCGACCTGGTTGGCCTGCAGCGTGACCGTGCCGTCCGCGTCACGCTCGGCGCGCACGCCCATGCGGCCCAGCAGGCGCAGCATGGTGGCCGTGTCGTTCAGGTGCGGCACGTTGCTGAGGGTCAGCGCGTCGGCGGTCAGCAGGCCGGCGCACAGGATGGGCAGGGCCGAGTTCTTGGCGCCGGAGATGGAGATTTCGCCTTGCAGGCGCGAACCTCCGGTGATGCGTAGCTTGTCCATTACTTGCCTGCTTGCTGGTATTCGGCGGGAGTCAGCGTGCGCATGGACAGCGCATGGATTTCGGCCTTCATGCGGTCGCCGAGCGCGGCATAGACCAGTTGGTGGCGCTGGATCAGGCGCTTGCCTTCGAAGGCGGTGCTGACGATGACCGCGTCGAAATGCGAGCCGTCGCCTTGCACGTCGAGATGTTCACAGGGCAGGCCGTCCGCGATGTATTGGCGGACTTGCGCGGGAGTGGGAAGCATGGACGTCAGTTCCTGAGTTTGTAGCCGCTGGCCAGTAGCCGCAGCGCATAGAGCGATAGCGCGAGGAACACCCCCGTCACCACCGCCAGGCTGCGCCAGGGGGAGACGTCCGACACCGAGAAGAATCCGTAGCGGAAGCCGTCGATGGTGTAGAAGATGGGGTTCCAGTGGGACACGCTCTGCCAGAAGGCGGGGAGCGTGTGGATGGAATAGAACACGCCGGACAGGAAGGTGGCCGGCATGATGAGGAAGTTCTGGAAGGCCGCGAGCTGGTCGAATTTCTCGGACCAGAGGCCGGCGATCAGGCCCAGCACGCCCATGATGCCGCAGGCCAACACGGCGAAGACGGCCAGCCACAGCGGGTGGGCCGGGATCAGCGACACGAAGAACAGCGCCACCACCCACACGCACAGTCCGACCGCGAGGCCGCGCACGATCGCCGCCAGCACGTAGGCGGCGAAGATGTCGCGGTGCGACAGCGGCGGCAGCAGCATGAAGACCAGGTTGCCCGTGATGCGGCTCTGGATGAGCGAGGACGAGGGGTTGGCGAAGGCGTTCTGCAGCATGCTCATCATCATGAGCCCGGGAATCAGGAACGCCGTGTAGGGCACGCTGCCGTACACCATGACGCGCCCTTCCAGCACATGGGCGAAGACCAGCAGGTACAGCAGCGCGGTGATGACCGGCGCGGCGATGGTCTGGAAGCTGACCTTCCAGAAGCGCAGCAATTCCTTGCGCAGCAAGGTCGGGAAGCCGGAGCCCGCGTCCAGGCGGGGCTGCACCAGCGGCTGGCTGGCGGTCGCGGCGGGCTGGGTCATGACGAGATCTCTTCGGGTTGCAGGGCGGGCGCGGGTTGTTCGTCGCCTGCGTGCATGATGCGCACGAAGGCGTCTTCCAGGTCGACGCCGCCGACGCGGGCCATCAGGGCCTGGGTGGTGTCCAGCGCCACGATGCGGCCGCGCTTGAGCATGGCGATGCGGCCGCACAGGGCTTCCGCTTCTTCCAGGTAGTGGGTGGTCAGCATGATGGTGTGGCCGGCCTTGTTCAGGCGCGAAATGAATTCCCACAGCGTGCGGCGCAGGTCCACGTCCACGCCGGCGGTGGGTTCGTCCAGCACGATCACGGGCGGACGGTGCACCAGCGCCTGGGCCACCAGCACGCGGCGCTTCATGCCGCCGGACAGAGCCCGCATATTGGAGTTGGCCTTGTCGGCCAGCCCCAGGTTGAACAAGATTTCGTCGATCCAGTCGTCGTTCTTGCGCAGGCCGAAATAGCCGGACTGGATGCGCAGGGTTTCGCGCACCGTGAAGAACGGGTCATAGACCAGTTCTTGCGGCACTACGCCCAAGGCCCGCCGCGCCGACTTGTAGTCGGCCACGACGTCGTATCCACAGACCGTGGCGCGGCCCGAACTGGCGTGCGCCAGGCCGGCCAGGATCGAGATCAGCGTGGTCTTGCCGGCGCCATTGGGGCCGAGCAGGCCGAAGAACTCGCCGTGCTCGATGTTCAGGCTGACATTGTCCAGCGCCTGGAAGCCGGCGGCGGGCGGGCGTCCGAGCAGCTTCTGCCAGCCGCGCTGGCGCGGGGAGTAGACCTTGGAGACGTTTTCTAGACTGACGGCGGACATGACGGCGGGAGATGGCCCGAAAAGAGCGAATTGATCATTATATAAGCGCGTCGCTGCCGTCCCGGCCGGTAGCCCTGGCATCCCCCCGGGTATCCGGCTGGTCTGTCCCTAAAACAAGCGGCCCGGCGGGCCACAAGGGCGCGCCGGGCCGCGACAGCCGCAAGGCCGGTCATTGGTTGCGTTGGTTCAACGCCTTGATCAGGCCGTCGATGCCGTCGCGGTTGATTTGCTGCGCGAACTGGTTGCGGTAGTTCTCGATGAGCCAGATGCCTTCGACGTTCATGTCGTAGATCTTCCAGCCTTGGGCAGTCTTTTCCAGGCGGTAGTCGACGCCCACGGGCTGGTCGTTGCCCTGCGATATCAGCGTGCGCACGACCACGTCGTCGGCCTTGGGATCGCCGCGGAACGGCAGCGCGCGGACCGTGGTGCTGGACGTGACGCGGGTCAGCGCGCCGCTGTAGGTGCGCACCAAGGTGCCGCGGAAGGCTTCGGCCAGTTCCTTTTTCTGCACTTCGTTGGCCTGGCGCCAGTAGCGGCCGGCGGCCAGCCGCGTGGTTTTCTGGAAGTTGACGTAGGGCAGGATGTGTTCGTTGACGACCTGATTGATGCGGGCGGGGTTGCCGGCCTTGACGGAGCCGTCGGCCTTCAGCACGTCCAGGGCCTCATTGGCGGTGGCCAGCACGAACTGGTCGGGAGAACCGTTGGGGTCGGGTTTGGCCTGCGCGCCGGCGGTCAGGCCCAGGGCCAGCAGGCCCATGAAAGCCAGACGCTGCAGCAGGGAAACAAAGGGTACTCGCATCAAAACTCCTTACTTGTACTGATGGCGCAGCGCTGCGGCTTACTTGGCTGCAGGTTGCGCGGCGGGTTGCGCAGCGGGCTGTGCCGCCGGCTGCGCGGCGGGGGCGGCGTCGTCCTCGTCGTCTTCGTAGTTGGGCAGCGAGGACTCGTCGTCCACCTTCTGGCCCAGCACCATGGCGGCGCGGCGCTGCAGATAGGCGTCGCGCACGAAGCTGTAGGGGTCGAGCGCAACGCGGTCGATGGTGTCGGTGGCGCTCAGCAGGCTGGCGCGCGTATCGACCACGCGCAGGCCCCACAGCGAATTGCGCAGGCGGACGTTGTCGATGGAATCGACGCCCATGTAGCCGTAGGTGGTGCCGGCGTAGTCGCCGATCAGGCCTGCGCCGTCGCGCACGGAAGACGAGCCGAAGAACGGCAGCACCAGGTACGGGCCCTGGCTGAAGCCCCACACGCCCAGCGTGGTGCCGAAGTCGTTCGGGATGCGGCGCGCGCCGTTGGCCGAGGCGACGTCGAAGCAGCCGCCCACGCCCATGGTGGTGTTGAACAGGAAGCGGCCCAGCGTGTTGACGAAGTCGTGGCCGCGGCCTTGCAGGAAGCTGTTGGTGCCGGACCAGAGTTCGCCGACGTTGCTGAAGATGTTGTGCACGCAGCTGCGCACCGGCTGCGGCGTGACGAAGGTGTAGGCCTGCGCCACCGGCTTGAAGACGGCGCGGTCGACGGTGTCGTTGAATTTATAGACGCCCCGGTTGAAGCCTTCCCAGGGATCGCGGGGATCGGGGTTCTGCGGCGCGGCGCAGCCTGCCATCAGAGCGCCCGCGGCGGCGACGGTGGCAATCCTGCAAATAGTTTTCTTGTTCATGATCAGGGCATCCCTATCAACGATTCTTATGATATTGCGTACCTTGGACGCGCTGCTGTTACCGCGTCTGTCGCATTGTCTTTAATTTGGTGTTTTCGCGGCGGGTTCCGGCGCGCTCGAGCCTTGCTTTTCCGCCGACCCGTACAGGAACTGGCTGATCAGTTGTTCAAGCACCACAGCGCTTTGCGTGTAGCGGATCTTGCCGCCGTCGGCAAAGTTTTCCTCTTCGCTGCCCGCGCTCAGGCCCAGGTATTGCTCGCCCAGCAGGCCCGAGGTCAGGATGGACGCCGAAGTGTCCTTGGGGAACTGATAGGCCGTTTCCAGGTTGACCGAGACGACCGCCTGGAAGGTCTTGTCGTCGAACGAGATGCCGGCAACCCGGCCCACGACGACCCCCGCGCTCTTGACGGGCGCGCGCACCTTGAGGCCGCCTACGTTATCGAAGTTGGCCGTCAGCGTATAGGTCGGGGCGAAAGAAAAGGTGCTCAAGTTGCCGGCGCGCAACGCCAGGAACGCCAGCGCGACCGCGCCCAGTAATACAAACAGGCCTACCCAGAAGTCGGTTTTTTCGCGAGACATGATCGATCCGTATCAATTTCCAAACATCAAGGCGGTGAGCAGGAAGTCCAGCCCAAGTACCGCCAGGGAGCCCACCACCACGGTGCGCGTGGTCGCGCGGGCAACGCCTTCAGGGGTGGGCTTGGCCTGCCAGCCCTCGTAGAGCGCGACCAGCGTCACGGTGACGCCGAAGACCAGGCTCTTGATGACGCCGTTGGCCACGTCTTTCCAGACGTCGACGCCGTTCTGCATTTGCGACCAGAACGCGCCGGCATCCACGCCGATCAGCAGCACGCCCACGACCCAGCCGCCCAGGATGCCCACCATGGAGAACACCGCCGCCAGGATGGGCATGGCGATGATGCCGCCCCACAGGCGCGGCACCAGCACGCGGCGTATGGGGTCGACGGCCATGACTTCCATGGCCGCCAGTTGTTCGCCGGCCTTCATCAGGCCGATTTCGGCGGTGAGCGAGGTGCCCGCGCGGCCCGCGAACAGCAGCGCCGTGACCACGGGCCCGAGTTCCCGCACCAGCGACAGGGCCACCAGCAGGCCCAGCGCCTCTTCGGAGCCGTAGCGGTTCAGCGTGTAATAGCCCTGCAGTCCCAGCACGAAGCCCACGAACATGCCGGACACGGCAATGATCAGCAGCGAGTAGTTGCCGATGAAATGGACCTGCTGTGACACCAGGCGCGGACGCGACAGCGCAATGCCGCTGCGCCCCAGCATGGCGCCGAAGAAGCGGGTGAAGTAGCCGATGCCGGCAACGCGGGTGCGTACCCAGCCGCCCAGCGCGCCGATGGCGTTGTTGGATCCGCTCATGCGCGGCGCCCCTCCTGTTGGGAAAGCCACTTCTTGAAAGCGGGCGTTTCGGGATACTGGAACGCGACGGGGCCGTCGGGCTCCCCTTTGAGGAACTGCTGCACGTAGGGGTCTTGCGAGGCCGAGAGCATTTCGGGGGTGCCGGCGGCGGCAAGCTTGCCCTGTCCGACCAGGTACACCTGGTCCGCGATGGCAAACGATTCATGCACGTCGTGCGTGATCAACACCGAGGCACAGCCGAGCCGGTCGGCCAGGTTGCGGATCAGGCGGGCGGTAATGCCCAGCGAGATCGGGTCCAGTCCGGCAAACGGCTCGTCGTACAGAATGAGTTCGGGCTCCAGCACCACGGCGCGGGCCAGCGCCACGCGCCGGGCCATGCCGCCGGAGATTTCCGCCACCTTCAGATGCGCGGCCGCGCGCAGGCCGACGGCGTCGAGCTTGTCCAGCACGCGTTCGGTGACTTCGGGCTCCGCCAGTTTGGTGTGCTCGCGCAGCGGGAAGGCTACGTTCTCGAACACATTCAGGTCAGTGAAAAGCGCACCCTGCTGAAATAGGACGCCCATGCGCGTGCGCAGCGATTGCAGTTCGGCGCGGCTGACGTGGGCCATGTCCTGGCCGAAGGCCAGCACCCGGCCGCGCTGCGCGGTGAGCTGGCCGGTGGCCGCGCGCAACAGCGTGGTCTTGCCCGATCCCGAGCCGCCCATGATGGCGACCACCTGGCCGGCGCGCACGTCCATGGAAATGTCGCGCAAGACGGTGAAATCACCATAGCCTAGCGCCACACCTTCCAGGCGCAGGGCGAATTCCGGGGTCTTGCTGGTTTGAGCGGGCATGGGCAACGAAAGGGTGTTTCGGCGGCGGAGCTTGCCCTGCTGTCCGGTCGATGCGACCGGCAATATTCATAGCCGGCGCGGCGAAGACAGGCGGCGTCGGGAAGCGCCCTGTTACTCATATGCCGGGGGCGAGGTCGGGCCTGGGCTCCCGGCGGCGAGGCGCCATTGTAGCCCGACGCTTTGTAATCACAACGCGAGAGCCCGCGCGTGGAACAGTGTTTTCGATTCAGGGAACAATATATTCAGCGGCGCGCCTGCGCTGCCGCGGTCTCCCGGGCCAGCCGCGCCACCAGGTCGGCGGTGCTCTCGCGCCGTGCGAGCGGGGCCCCCTGGCCGGCCCACAGGGACAGTACGTCGGTATTGCCGGCCTTGCCGCCCGCCGTGCGCATGGGGCGCGTCAGTGCGTTCTGCAGAGGGTACGGCAGGATGTCGGCCGCAATCGCGTCGGCTTCGCGCATGAAGGCGTTTTCGATGCCGCGGGCCGGCCGTCCGGAAAACGCGCGGGTCACGCGCGACTGTTCTGCCCGGGAGGCGGGCAGCAGCGCCTTGTAGGCTTCATTGATGCCGGATTCCTCAGTGGTAAGAAAGGCCGTCCCCATTTGTGCCAGATCGGCGCCCAGGGCCAGCGCGGCGGCGATGCCGCGGCCGTCCATGATGCCGCCGGACGCAATAACAGGGACAGAGACTGCATCGGCCACCTGGGGCACCAGCGCCATGGTGCCGATCAGCGATTCCTCGAAACCGCCCAGGAAGGTGCCGCGGTGGCCGCCGGCCTCGGCGCCCTGCGCCACGATGGCGTCCACGCCGTCCGCTTCAAGGGCGACCGCTTCGCGCACGGTGGTCGCGGTACCCACGGTCAGTATGCCCAGGTCGCGGCAGCGCGCGATGGCCGCGGCCGGCATGCGGCCGAAGGTGAAGCTGAAGACGGCCGGACGCACCCGCAGGATGGCCTCGATCTGTTGCGGCAGCGGGTCGGCTTGAGGGCCGGGCGCGGCGGGCGCCGGCAGGCCCAACTGCTGGTGATAGCGCGCCATCAGCGCCAGCATGCGGTCGGCGTCGCCCCGCATGGGTTCTTCCGGCACCGATGCGAACAGGTTGATGGCGAACGGCAGCGGCGTGCGCGCACGGATGTCGCGCGCTGCCGCCTCGATCTGCTCGGGGCTCATATAGGCCGCCCCGAGCGAACCCAGGACGCCCGCCTTCGATGCTTCGGAAACCAGCTCCACCGTCGTGGCGCCGCCGGCCATGGGGGCCTGGACGATGGGATGGTGCAGCTTGAGCAGATCAGTCAGACGGGTAGCCATGGCATTACTCCTGGAGGGTTACTGAAGCTGGATGTTCCCAGCCTTGATGACGTGGGCCCACTTCTCGGTTTCGCTCTTGATGAAGGCGCCGAATTCCTCGGGCGTGCCGCCGCCGGCCTGGCTGCCGGTGTCGGCGATGGCCTTCTGCACGTCCGGTTCCTTCAGGATGCGGTTGAACTCGGCGTTGAGCTTGGCGATGATGGGCGCGGGCGTGCCGGCCGGGGCGACGATGCCCTGCCAGTTGTAGGACTCGAAGCCCGGCAGGCCGGATTCGGCCATCGTCGGTACGTCGGGCAGCACGGCCAGGCGCTTGGCCGACGTGACCGCGATGGGGTGGATCTTGGCGCCCTGGATGGCGGGCAGCGCGGAATAGCCCATTTCGAACATCATCGAGATGTGGCCGCCCATGAGGTCGGTCGCGGCCAGGCTGCCGCCCTTGTAGGGCACGTGGACGATGTCGATCTTGGCCTGTTCGCGGAACATTTCACCGGACAGGTGATGCGCGCCGCCCACGCCGGACGAACCGAAGGACAGCTTGCCGGGCTGCTTCTTGGCCAGCGCGATCAGGTCCGCCAGCGTCTTCACCGGCAGTTCGTTGTTCACGCTCAGCACCAGCGGGCTGTTTTCGATCAGGATAATCGGGGCCAGATCTTTCTGCGGGTTGTACGGCATGTCCTTCATCAGCGTCGGATTGACCGCCATGGGCGCCAGATTGCCCGTGCCGATGGTGTAGCCGTCCGGCGCGGCGCGCGCGATCAGGTTGGTGCCGACCACGCCGCCCGCGCCTGCCTTGTTTTCGACCACGATGGGCTGGCCCAGCGAATCACCCAGCTTGCGCGCCAAAAGGCGCACGCGGGTGTCGGCGAAGCCGCCCGGCGCATAGGGCACGATCATGGTGATGGGCTTGGCCGGCCAGTCGGCGGTCTGGGCCTGGGCGGCGCCGCTGAAGGCGGCGGTGGCTGCCAGGGCGGCAATAAGGGGACGCAATGCTTTCATACAGATGACTCCTGGTTTTGTTTTTTTAGTGTGAACGGGCCCGCGGGCCGATCGCATTATGCCCAGCGCCAACGTCATCTGTCGTGATCTTTCCCAAACGCCATGCGGACAGCGCCAGCAGCGCTGCGCTGGCCGCCAGCACTTGCGGCAGGCCCGCGCCCCAATGCGCCGACCAGGACGCCAGCAGCGGTCCCAGGATCTGCCCGGCGGCGAAAGCCGCGGTCATGAGGGCTGCCGCGCGCGGCGCAGAGGCGCCGGCCGAGCGCCGGGCGGCCAGCATGCCCGCCTGCGTGATCACCATGAAAGTCCCGCCCACCAGCACCGCGGCCACGATCACGGCCGCGATGTGGTGCCAGACCGCCACCGCCAGCATGCCCAGCGCCATGAGCGCCTGGGCGGCGCGCCAGACCTGCACGCTGTCGCGGCCTCGTGCCAGCCGTGGAACCAGCAGGCAGGACACGGCCGCCGCCAGGCCGAAGAGGGGCCAGGCCCAGCCGAAGATGGCCGGGTCGGGAATGATTTCCTTGGCCATCGCCGGCAGGAAGGTGGCGGGAATGATGTAGCCCACGCCGAACGCGCCATAGTGCAGCGCCAGCCGCGGGATATCGCGCGGCAGCCGGGCGGCGGGCGCCGCGCTGGCCGCGCGCGGAGCAGCCGGCGTCGCCTGGCGGCGCAATCCCGGCCAGGCGAGCGCGGACAGTGCCAACGCCAGGCCGCCCAGCGCGATCCAGACCGTGTCGGCGCGCGCGTCCCACGCCGCCAGCGCCAGGCAGGCCAGTCCTGTCAATGCGATGCCCGCACCCACGCCGGCATAGGTCACCGCCGAGGCGTGGGCTTCGCGCGCATCGCCCGCGGGCACCGCGCGCCAGGCCGCCACGCAGATGAAGGCGCTGGCGCTGGCGTAGCCGGCGGCCAGCCGCAGCGCGCACCATATCGCCATGCCGTGCCAGAGCGGCATGGCCAGGGTCAGCAGCGCCACCGCCAGCAGGCTGGCCGCCAGCGTGCCGCGCAGCCGGCGGATGGGCCAAGCGACGGCGGCCAGCGCGCCCAGTAGATAGCCCGCATAGTTGGCCGAGGCCAGCCAGCCGCCCTGCGCCAGCGACAGGCCGGCCTCCTGCGCCATCAGGGGCCATACCGGGGTGAAGGCGAACCGGCCTATCCCCATGGCGGCCGCCAAGGCCAGCGCGGCCGGCCATGCCAGGGCGGCGGCGCTGCGCTGCGGGGATACGGAAGGGTAAATGGGCGTTGACATGGCCCCTACTCTACGGCTGTACTAATATCATTAATAGTGAATTATTAAGATAGCGAGTTCTCGAAATGAGAAATTTGGACCTCGATGCGCTGCAGATCTTCAAGGCGGTCGCCGACCAGGGCGGCGTGGCGCGCGCGGCAGCGCACCTGAACCGCGTGCAGTCCAATGTGTCGACGCGCCTGAAGCAGCTGGAAGCCTCGCTGGAGGCGCCGCTGTTCCGGCGCCAGAACCGCCGGCTGGTGCTGTCGGACCAGGGGCGCGTGCTGCTGTCCTACGCCGACCGCCTGCTGCGCCTGGCCGACGAGGCCCAGGCCGCGGTGCGCGACGGCTCGCCGCAGGGCGTGCTGCGCATCGGCACCATGGAAAGCACGGCGGCCGCGCGCCTGCCGCCGATCCTGGCCGCCTATCACGCGGCTTGGCCGCAGGTGCGGATCGAACTGGTGACAGGCACGTCGGCGGCGCTGGCGGCCAAGGTGCGCAACTACGAGATCGAGGCCGCGTTCGTGGCGCAGCCCTTTCCGGCCGAGGGCCTGGCTACGATGGATGCGTTCAAGGAAGAACTGGCGCTGATTTCGCCGCTGGCCTGGGACCCGATCGAAAGCCCCAAGGATCTGGGCGACCGTAGCGTGATTGCGTTCGCGGCGGGCTGCTCGTACCGGCGCATCCTGGAGTCCTGGTTGAACCAGGAAGGCATCGCGCCGGGCAAGGTGATGGAGTTCGCCTCGTACCACGCCATCGTCGCCTGCGTGGCGGCCGGGTCGGGCGTGGCCATCGTGCCGCGTTCGGTGCTGGCGGTGCTGGGGGCGGAGCACACGGTGCGCATCGGCGCCCTGTCCGGCTCGCATGGCCGGGCCCTGACCCAGCTGGTCTGGCGCGCCGACGACGATACGCCGGCGTTGCAGGCCCTGCGGCACAAGCTGGAGGCGCCGCAAGGCTAAGGAAAGCCGCGCGCGGTGCGCGGTCCTTTTGCTTTTAGAAGCGGTAACCGACGCCGATCGTCGCGACCCAGGGATCGATGCGCGCGGTGCCGATGTGCTGGCCGTCCAGCTTCACCTTGGAGCGGATGTCGATGTAGCGGATGTCCGCGTTCATGAACCAGCGCTCGTTGATCTTGAAGTCGGCGCCCAGTTGCGCGGCCACGCCCCAGGAGTCGCCCAGCTTCAGGTCCGAGCCCTTCAGCGCGCCTTCCGCCTGGGTGTCGAAGAAATGGGTGTAGTTGATGCCCACGCCGATGTAGGGCTGGATCATGCTGTCGGGCAGGATGTGCCATTGCAGGCTCAGCGTGGGGGGCAATTGCTTGGTCGAGCCGATCTTGCCCAGGCCGCTGCCGCTGACGTCATGCTGGAAGGGCCAGGCGCCCAGCAGTTCGATGCCGATGTTGCGCGTGGCCATGTAGGTCAGGGTGAAGCTCGGGCGCACGTTGTTGTTCACGTCGAGTCCGACGCTGCCGTTGAGCACGGTGCCGTTGTTGGACGAGGGGCGGACCTGCGTTACGCCGACCTTGAACAGCACGTCGCCGGCTTCGTGGGCGTGCGCGGGGGCGGCGAACGTGCCAGCGGCGAGCAGGCCGGCGATGGCGGTGGCGCGGATACGGCCGTTCAGCGAAAACATTCTCTTCTCCGATCTTTCCATTGGGTGAGACGACAGGTTCTCAAACCTGGCGTCTTGCCCGCTTGATGTGTGTCAAATCGTGAAAAGACCGCAATCGAAAAGTGGTTATGTTGCAACAGGCGGGGGCGCAGGCAAAAAAATCGCCGCCGGCGCAATGCGCTCGGCGGCGATCTGGCCAGGCCTGATCGTGGCGATCAGAGCGGCAGTTCGCTGCTGCCCATGAGGTAGGCGTCCACCGAACGCGCGCACTGGCGGCCTTCGCGGATGGCCCAGACCACCAAAGACTGGCCGCGGCGCATGTCGCCGGCCGTGAAGACCTTTTCGACGTTGGTGCGGTAGTCGTTGGTATTGGCGCGCACGTTGCCGCGCGCATCGCGGTCCACCCCGAAGGCGTCCAGCACCGTCTGCACCGGCGACACGAAGCCCATGGCCAGCAGCACCAGGTCGGCCTTGATCTCGAATTCCGAATCTTCGGCCTCGCGCATCTTCATCTGGCCGGTGGCTTCGTCCTTGAACCACTCGACGCGCGCGCCGACCAGTTTCTCGACCTTGCCATTGCTGCCCTGAAGCAACTTGGTGGTCACGGACCAGTCGCGCTCGCAGCCTTCCTCGTGCGAGGAGGACGTGCGCATCTTGAGCGGCCAGTACGGCCAGGTCATGGTCTTGTTCTCGCTTTCCGGCGGCTGGGGCATCAGCTCGAACTGCGTGACCGAGGCCGCGCCGTGGCGGTTGCTGGTGCCGACGCAGTCAGAACCCGTGTCGCCGCCGCCGATCACCACCACGTGCTTGCCCTTGGCCAGCGTCTGGTTGGTGAGCCGGTCGCCCGCGACCGCCTTGTTCTGCTGGCGCAGGAAATCCATGGCGTAGTACACGCCCGATAGCTCGCGGCCGGGCACCGGCAGGTCGCGCGGGGTTTCCGAACCGCCGCTCATCACCACCGCGTCGAACTCGGCCAATAGCGAGTCCGGCGTGCGCACCGTCAGGCCGTCGGCCACGGGGTCGCTGGGATTGCCGATGTAGGTCGACGGCGCGAACTCCACGCCTTCGGCTTCCATCTGCGAGATGCGGCGGTCGATCTGGTGCTTTTCCAGCTTGAAGTCGGGGATGCCGTAGCGCAGCAGGCCGCCGATGCGGTCGCTTTTCTCGAACAGCGTCACTGAATGGCCGGCGCGGGCCAGCTGCTGCGCGCACGCCATGCCGGCGGGGCCGGAACCCACCACCGCGACCTTCTTGCCGGTCTTGCGCGCGGGCACTTGCGGAGAGACCCAGCCCTCGGCCCAGCCCTTGTCGATGATGGCATGCTCGATGGACTTGATGCCGACAGCGTCGCTGTTGATGTTCAAGGTACAGGCGGCTTCACACGGCGCCGGGCAGATGCGGCCGGTGAACTCGGGGAAGTTGTTGGTGGAGTGCAGCACGTCCAGCGCGCGCTTCCAGTCCTGGCGGTACACCAGGTCATTCCAGTCCGGGATGATGTTGTTGACCGGGCAGCCGTTGTTGCAGAATGGGATGCCGCAGTCCATGCAGCGCGCTGCTTGCTGCTTGGCCTGGTCGTCGCTCAGGTGCAGCACGAATTCGCGCCAGTTCTTCAGCCGCTTCTGCGGGGCCTCGGAGGCCTCCTGCAGACGCTGAAATTCCATAAAGCCAGTAATCTTTCCCATGGTATCCCTCACGCAGCCAGTTGTTGCGGGTTGGCTGCACGCCACATTTCACCCAATGCGCGGCGGTAGTCCGTCGGCATGATTTTCACGAATTTGCCGCGCGAGGCTTCCCAGTCGCCCAGGATTTCGCGGGCGCGGAAGCTGCCGGTGTAGCGGAAGTGGTCTTCCACCAGGCGGCGCAGGATGGCTTCGTCCGTTTCGCGTTCACCGCCGCGCTGGGCGCTGTGCCAGACGTCGATATTGTTCTGCGCAAGCTGCTCCGCGTGCGGCACGATGCTTTCCAGTTCGACCATGGACAGGTTGGCGCGCTGCTTGAGCGTGCGTTCCGGATCCCACACGTAGGCCACGCCGCCCGACATGCCGGCCGCGAAGTTGCGGCCCGTGGCGCCCAGCACCACGACGGTGCCGCCGGTCATGTATTCGCAGCCGTGGTCGCCGGTGCCTTCCACGACGGTGGCGGCGCCCGAGTTGCGCACCGCGAAGCGTTCGCCGGCCACGCCGTTGAAGAACGCTTCGCCCGCCAGCGCGCCGTACAGCACGGTGTTGCCGGCGATGATGTGGTCGGGGCCGAAGCCGCGGAAGTCGTTGGGCGAGCGCACGATGATGCGGCCGCCGGACAGGCCCTTGCCGACGTAGTCGTTGCCTTCGCCCACCAGGTCCATCGTGATGCCGTGGGCCAGGAACGCGCCGAAGCTCTGGCCGGCGGTGCCGTTGCACTGGATGTGGATGGTGTCGTCCGGCAGGCCATCATGGCCGTAGCGCGCGGCCACCGCGCCCGACAGCATGGCGCCGATGGTGCGGTTGCGGTTGCGCACCGGGACGATGAAGGACACCTTCTCGCCGCGTTCCAGCGCGGGCTTGCTGCGTTCGATCAGCTGATGGTCCAGCGCGCCGGCCAGGCCGTGGTCCTGTTCTTCGGTCTGGCGCACGTCGGCGTCGGACTGGGTTTGATGGAACACGCGGGCGAAGTCCAGGCCCTGGGCCTTCCAGTGTTCCACGCCCGAACGCATGTCCAGCAGATCGGCGCGGCCGATCAGGTCGTCGAACTTGCGGATGCCCAGCTGGGCCATGATTTCGCGGACTTCCTCGGCGATGAAGAAGAAGAAGTTCACGACGTGCTCGGGCTTGCCCTGGAATTTCTTGCGCAGGACCGGGTCTTGCGTGGCCACGCCCACCGGGCAGGTGTTCAGGTGGCACTTGCGCATCATGATGCAGCCTTCCACGACCAGCGGCGCGGTCGCGAAGCCGAATTCGTCGGCGCCCAGCAGCGCGCCGATGACGACGTCGCGGCCGGTCTTCATCTGGCCATCGGCCTGCACGCGGATGCGGCTGCGCAGGCGGTTGAGCACCAGCGTCTGCTGCGTTTCGGCCAGGCCCAGTTCCCAAGGCGTGCCGACGTGCTTGATGGACGACACCGGGGATGCGCCCGTGCCGCCGTCATGGCCGGCAATCACGACGTGGTCGGCCTTGGCCTTGGCCACGCCCGCGGCCACCGTGCCCACGCCCACTTCGGACACCAGCTTGACCGACACCGAAGCCTTGGAATTCACGTTCTTCAGGTCGTGGATCAGCTGGGCCAGGTCTTCGATCGAGTAGATGTCGTGGTGCGGCGGGGGCGAGATCAGGCCGACGCCAGGCACCGAGTAGCGCAGCTTCGCGATGTACTCGGACACCTTGTGGCCGGGCAGCTGGCCGCCTTCGCCGGGCTTGGCGCCTTGCGCCATCTTGATCTGGATCTGGTCGGCCGACGACAGGTATTCGGCGCTCACGCCGAAACGGCCCGACGCCACTTGCTTGATCTTCGAACGCAGCGAGTCGCCCTTCTTCAGTTCGACGTCCGCTTCGATGCGGTCCGTGCCCAGCACCGAGGCCAGCGTGTCGCCGTCCTTGATGGTGCTCTTGCCTTCGCGCATTTCGGCGCGGTAGCGCAGTTCGTCTTCGCCGCCTTCGCCGGTGTTGGACTTGCCGCCGATGCGGTTCATGGCCACGGCCAGCACCGAGTGCGCCTCGGTGGAGATCGAGCCCAGCGACATGGCGCCGGTGGCGAAACGCTTGACGATGTCCTTGGCGGATTCGACGTCGTCCAGCGGAATGGCGCGCGACGGGTCGAAGCGGAACTCGAACAGGCCGCGCAGCGTCATGTGGCGACGGCTCTGGTCGTTGATGATCTGCGCGTACTCCTTGTACGTGCGGTAGTTGTTGGCGCGCGAAGCGTGCTGCAGCTTGGCGATGGAATCCGGCGTCCACATGTGTTCTTCGCCGCGCACGCGATAGGCGTACTCGCCGCCCGCGTCCAGGTCGTTGGCCAGGACCGGATCGGTGCTGAAGGCGGCGCGGTGCTGGCGCAGCGCTTCCTCGGCCACCTGGAAGATGCCGATGCCTTCGATGTTGGAGGCGGTGCCGGTGAAGTACTTGTTGACCAGGGCGGTCTGCAGGCCCACGGCTTCGAAGATCTGCGCGCCGGTGTAGGACATGTACGTGGAAATGCCCATCTTGGACATGACCTTGTTCAGGCCCTTGCCGATGGCCTTGATGAAGTTCTTGACCGCCTTTTCGGGGTCGTTCATCTTGCCCAGCGATTCCAGCGCCAGGTAGGGGTGGATGGCTTCCGCGCCGTAGCCGCCCAAGAGCGCGAAGTGGTGCACTTCGCGCGCCGAGCCGGTTTCCACGACCAGGCCGGTATTGGTGCGCAGGCCGGCGCGGATCAGGTGCTGGTGGACCGCGGACGTCGCCAGCAGCGCGGGGATGGCCACGCGCTCGCTGTCGACCAGGCGGTCGGACACGATCAGGATGTTGTAGCCGCTGCGCACCGCGTCGACGGCGCGCGCGCACAGCGCGGCCACGCGGGCTTCGATGCCCTCGGGGCCCCAGGCGGCGGGATAGGTGATGTCCAGCTCAAAGCTGCGGAACTTCTTGCCCGTGACCTGCTCGATGTCGCGGATCTGCGCCATGGCGGCGAAGTCCAGCACCGGCTGGGACACTTCCAGGCGCAGCGGCGGGTTGACGTTGTTGATGTCCAGCAGGTTGGGCTTGGGGCCGATGAAGGACACCAGCGACATCACCAGCTGTTCGCGGATGGGGTCGATCGGCGGGTTCGTGACCTGCGCGAACAACTGGCGGAAGTAGTTGTAGAACGGCTTGGCGCGGTCGGACAGCACGGCCAGCGGGGCGTCGTTGCCCATCGAGCCGATGACTTCCTCGCCCGTCGAGGCCATGGGCTCCAGGATGAACTTGTAGTCTTCCTGGGTCCAGCCGAAGGCCTGCTGGCGGTCCAGCAGCGACACGGACGACTGCGTGGCGACGGCAGCCTGGCGCGGCGCCGGCAGCGATTCCAGCTTGATCTGCAGGCGTTCGATCCACTGGCGGTACGGCCGGTTGTTGGCCAGCTGCAGCTTGATCTCGGCGTCGTCGATGATGCGGCCCTGTTCCAGGTCGATCAGGAACATCTTGCCCGGCTGCAGGCGCCACTTCTTGACGATGCGGTTTTCGGGGATGGACAGCGTGCCGGCTTCCGAAGCCAGGATGACCATGTCGTCATCGGTGACCAGGTAGCGGGCCGGGCGCAGGCCGTTGCGGTCCAGCGTGGCGCCGATCTGGCGGCCATCGGTGAACGCGACCGCGGCGGGGCCGTCCCACGGCTCCATCATGGCGGCGTGGTATTCGTAGAAAGCGCGGCGGCTTTCGTCCATCTGCGTGTGCTGTTCCCAGGCTTCCGGGATCATCATCATCATGGCGTGGGCCAGCGAGTAGCCCGAGTTCACCAGCAGTTCCAGGCAGTTGTCGAACGTGGCGGTGTCCGACTGGCCTTCGTAGACGATGGGGTACAGCTTCTTCAGGTCGTCGCCCAGCACGGCCGACTGCATCATGCCTTCGCGCGCGCGCAGCCAGTTGAAGTTGCCCTTGACCGTGTTGATTTCGCCGTTGTGGGCGATCATGCGGTACGGGTGGGCCAGCGGCCAGGCGGGGAAGGTGTTGGTCGAGAAGCGCTGGTGCACCAGCGCCAGCGCCGACACCGTGCGGGTATCGGCCAGGTCGCGGTAGTAGCGGCCGACCTGATCGGCCAGCAGCAGGCCCTTGTAGACCACGGTGCGTACCGAGGCCGAGGGCACGAAGTATTCCTTGCCGTGCGCCAGATGCATGTTCTGGATGGCGTGGCTGGCGGTCTTGCGGATCACGTACAGCTTGCGTTCCAGCGCGTCCGGCACCATTACGTCGGCGCCGCGGCCGATGAACAGTTGGCGGATCACGGGCTCGCAGTCGCGCACGGTGGGCGACATGGGCATGTCGACGTCCACCGGCACGTCGCGCCAGCCCAGGACGACCTGGCCTTCGGCGCGCACCGAGCGCTCCAGTTCCTGTTCGCAAGCCAGGCGCGAGGCCGTTTCCTTGGGCAGGAACACCATGGCCACGCCGTACTCGCCAGGAGGCGGCAGCGTGATGCCTTGATGGCCGAGTTCGTCGCGGTAGAGCGTGTCGGGGATCTGGATCAGGATGCCGGCGCCGTCGCCCATCAGCTTGTCCGCGCCGACCGCGCCGCGGTGGTCCAGGTTTTCCAGGATCTTCAGACCCTGCTGGATGATGGCGTGGCTTTTCTTGCCCTTGATGTGGGCCACGAAGCCGACGCCGCAGGCGTCATGCTCGTTCTTGGGGTTGTACAGGCCCTGGGCGGCAGGCAGTCCGATGCGGCTGGCATCGATGGGGGTCGCCTTGGGCGGGGGACAGGAGTCGATCGGGGTAATTTGGGGCATGGCGCGCTCCGCAGTGGGCCTGCGTCGTAATGTTGCAGTGCAGGAGACGGACAATACCCCCGCCATGAGTAGGGTGCAATATAAATAAATAGGGTGTGTCCCCTTTTATATATAAGGCTTGTCATTCTGCATTAATTCGGTGACGCATCAAGAGCCGCGCCACGCGGGGTTTACCAGAGGGGTGTGCACCAGGAGGGTGCGCCCGCATCCGGGAAATGAGCATTTTTCTCTTTATATGTCCCTAATTTAATCGGGAATCTGGCAGGCCTGAAGCGATGCTTGGCGTTGCGGAAATGCAAATGCATCCGCCGACCTGCGTCGCCGCGGTCGGAAAAAATGAAGAACCCGCCGTACAGGCGGGTCCGCAATCAGGAAGAGGTCGACGTAGGCGTCGTGGTGGGAGGCGCGGAACTTGGCTCTGCATCGGACGATGCAGCGGCCGGCTTCTTGCGCGGACGTCCGCGCTGGCCGGGGGCGACCCGGCGGCTGGCGGTATGGGCCAGGCTGGCGATGAAAGCGGGACCGCCCAGCGCCCATTGTCCGGAGACGGCCTGGTCGATGCGCTGGGTTTCTTCGCGCGACAGGCCGTCCTGCAAGCGCTTGCGGTAATTGGCCTGGCGGTCGAACGGGGTATTGCCGCAGGCCCAGTAGTCCGCGTGGTCCGACTGCCATTGCGCGGGAGCGGCGGTGGTGTTGCCGGTATGGCTGGACGCGGAGGACCAGGGCCAGGAATCGGGATCCTGCGAGGCGCCGCTACGCACTGGATAGGTTTCGAGCCAGACCAGCGACGGCAGTACCCAGGCGCCCGGCTCCAGCAAGGCGGACCGGTAGCGGCCTGCAAAGACCCGGCCGCCGCGCAGGCGCGCCGCGAGGTTGCGGCCCAGCGTCTGCATCAGGCGCGGCAGGCCTTCCTCGTCCGCGGGCGTGGCCAGCAGCAGGATGCGGTCGTTGGCAAGCAGCCAGCCGTGAACCGAGACGCGGTGGCGTTGGGCGGATTCGCCCAGCCACGTAGCCAGTTGGTTCAGGATGTCGGCCGGCGCGGGTTGCGACGGCGCCGCCAGCGGCTGGATGAAGTTGGCCTGCACCAGTTGGGGCAGCCCAGGGGCGTACAGACGGGGCAGACGGGCCATAGTGTCAGGACTTGCGTATTTGGAAGAACGGGTTGTCTTCGCTCACGGTATATAAATAGTGCCACGGTGGGCGCTGGTCAAGTCCCGTGATCATGGTCAGGGCAGGAAATCGCTTTTTTTTCTGTCGTTCGTACCCCATAAAGCCCAGGTTAACATTCGGCGACGGAACGTCGTACCGTGGATATCCCCTAATCCGCGGGACGTTTTTGCCCATCATTTCGACCGGAGGAAAGCAATGGCAGTCGCCCTGGAACTCATTTCGCAGCATCGCTGCTTCGGCGGCTGGCAGCGCTATTACCGCCACGCGTCCGCGGAGATCGGCCTGCCCATGCGTTTCTCCGTCTACATTCCGCCGCAGGCCGAACAAGGCCCGGTGCCGGTGCTGTTCTATCTGGCGGGCCTGACCTGCACGGAAGAGACCTTCATGATCAAGGCGGGCGCCCAGCGCCTGGCCGCCGAGCTCGGCGTCATGCTGGTCGCCCCGGACACCAGCCCGCGTGGCGCCAACGTGGCGGGCGAGGACGAAAGCTGGGACTTGGGTACCGGCGCGGGCTTCTATGTGGACGCCACCACCCCCGCGTGGCGCGGCCACTACCGCATGTACAGCTACGTGACGCAGGAATTGCACGGCATTGTCACGGGCGACGCCCTGCCCGGCGACGCGTCGCGTACCGGCATCTTCGGCCACTCCATGGGCGGCCACGGCGCGCTCGTGCTGGCGCTGCGCAACCCCGGCAAGTTCCGCTCGGTTTCCGCGTTTGCGCCCATCGCCGCGCCCAGCCAGTGCCCCTGGGGCAAGAAGGCGTTCGGCGCCTATCTGGGCGACAAGGTCGAGGACTGGGCCGCCTATGACGCCTCGGCGCTGATGCGCAGCGCCGTGCAGCCGTTTCCCGCCGGCATCCTGATCGATCAGGGCGAGTCGGATCAGTTCCTGGCCGAACAGTTGTATCCCGAGGTATTCGAGGCGGCCTGCGCCGCTGCCGGCCAGCCGCTGGAGCTGCGGCGCCAGCCGGGCTACGACCACGGCTACTACTTCATCTCGACGTTCATCGAGGATCACATCCGGTTTCACGTCGAGCGGCTTGGAAAACCGGCGCCCTGAAGGCGCGCTTCTATACTGGCGGGCCTGCCGCGGCAGGCTGCCTGCGCGCCCCGGCGCGCCGCCTGCGGTCTGTGCTCAATAGGAACGCCTGATTTGGTCAACGGAATCGCTCCCTTCGCCTGGATACTGCTGGGCGCCGTCGTGGTCCTGCTGCCCGGCATCGTCATGCTGCTGGGCCGCGGCGGCCCGCGCGACGAGCGCGGCCGCCGGATGTTCCAGTTCCGGCCGGTGCGTCGCCTGTTCGGCCTGATGCTGGTGCTGCTGGGATGCGTGTCGGGCCTGCTGGCGCTGTCGTTGGTGCAGTTCTTCCGCCTGACGACCGACGAGCCGGTCGCTCGCATCGAAGTGCGCCAGGTGGCCGACGGCCAGTTCCAGGTCAACGCCAGCGCGCCCGGCACCGGGAGCAAGCAGTACGTCCTTTATGGGGACCAGTGGCAGATCGATGCCCGCGTCGTGCGCTGGCGCCTGCCGGCGCTGATGGCCGGCGTGCCGCCGTTGTACCGGCTGGAACGCCTGTCTGGCCGCTATAGCGATGCGGCGCGCGAGGCCTCCGCCACGCGCTCGGTCCACGCGCTGGATGATTGGCCGGCGCCGGACCTGGCATCGCTGAAGAAGAATTTCCCGAACTGGTTCCCGTTCGTCGATGTCCAATTCGGCAGCGCCGCATATATGCCGCTGTTCGACGGCGCCCGCTATCAGGTGCTGCTGGATCCGCGCGGAGCGCTGTTCGTGCGGCCCGACGGCGAGGCCACGGCCGAGGGCCTGAAGCGCCTGGGCTGGTAGGGCAAGGCGCAGCGGCGCCCGAATGCAGGGGCTGGCCATCCGCCAGCAGCGTGCGCTTGTCCCCAAAGCGACGCCCCGCTCCAAAAAAATAAACGGGGACACATATCGTCGAAGGAAACTTTGACGCGCCGCAATAGTCGAATTAGCACTCCCAATACTAGAGTGCTAACATCGAATCCATGTCGTTATCCCTTCGCCATCCGGAGACCCCCGCTATGAAGCAACCCAGTACCTCGTTGGCCGCTTCCGGCAACGCCCTGGCGTTGGCCATTGCCAATCCGGGCGCACTTGGCACGATCGACGCTTATATCTCCTCGGTCAACCGCCTGCCGGTCCTGTCCGCGGAACGTGAAACCGAGCTTGGTCGCCGCCTGCGCGACCAGGAAGACCTGGGCGCCGCGCGCGAACTGATTCTGTCGCACCTGCGCCTGGTGGTGTCGGTGGCCCGCCAGTACCTGGGCTACGGACTGCCGCATGCCGATCTCATCCAGGAAGGCAACGTCGGCCTGATGAAGGCCGTCAAGCGCTTCGACCCCGAGCGCGGCGTGCGCCTGGTGTCGTTCGCCGTGCACTGGATCAAGGCCGAAATCCACGAGTACATCATCCGCAACTGGCGTCTGGTGAAGGTCGCGACCACCAAGGCCCAGCGCAAGCTGTTCTTCAATCTGCGCAGCATGCGTCCCGACGGCCAGACGCTGGATCCGGACCAGGTCGACCACATCGCGCGCGAACTGAACGTGCGCCGCGAAGACGTGAGCGAAATGGAAGTGCGCCTGTCCGGCCGCGACATGTCGCTGGAAAACCAGGACGATGACGATGACAGCTACGCGCCCATCGCCTACCTGTCCGACGAAGGCCGCCAGGAACCCACCCGGGTGCTGGAGCGCGCCGCGCGCGACCAGCTGCAAAGCGCCGGCCTGACCGACGCGCTGCAAGCGCTGGATCCGCGTTCGCGCCGCATCGTCGAGGCCCGCTGGCTGCAGGACGACGGCGGCGCCACGCTGCACGAACTGGCGCAGGAGTTCGGCGTGTCGGCCGAGCGCATCCGTCAGATCGAAGCGGCCGCCTTGAAGAAGATGCGCGGCAACCTCGCGTCTTGAGGCGTCTCGATGGACCACGAAAGGGCCGCTGGATAGCGGCCCTTTTGCTTTTCCGGCGCACGGCGGCGGCGCGTGAATAAATTGATACAAATTCGAGCGGAAAATTTGCGCGGCGCAAGAAACTTAATGAGGATCGCACCGCCTAACTTCATGTAGACCGCGAACTTCGGTTAGCAGTCTTGTCATCCGTCTCGGCTTCTCCTCTTTCCCCTCCCCTATGAGACGGATGCTTGCGGGGCACCATGCATACCTGGTGCCCCGTTTTTTATGCGCGCGCGCTTTGCGCTGGCAGAGGGAGGGCTCGGCGAACGCCGTTCGCCGCCAGGGCGAAGAACGGCCTGCCTAGGCCGCCTGGGCGTTGTCGGCAGCCGTCCTGGCCCCATGCCACAGCGCGTCCTGCACGCGCCGCACGCCCGTCGCCATCGAACCGTCCTGGTACAGCTTGATCCAGCGGTAGCCGGGCGCCATGTTGTCCACCACGTGCTTGCCGTCGCGGATGCTGAACTGGAAGCAGGTAGACGGCGTGGCCAGCAGGCGCAGGTTGTGGCGGCGGCGGTCGAACTCGTGGTGCACATGGCCCCACAGCAGCACGCGGACCTGCGGCCAGCGCGTCAGCAGCTTGAACAGGGCCTGCGGGTTGTCGATCATCATCGAATCGTGCCAGTGGCTGTCGATCTGCATGGGGTTGTGATGCATGGCGATCAGCGTGTGGCGGCCCGGGGTCTCGGCCAGCGCGGCCTCCAGCAGATCGAGCTGGCTCGCGGGCAGATGGCCGGCATTGGAGCCGGGCACGGTGGTGTCCAGCGCCACCACGCGCCAGGCGCCCACGTCGGTCACCGGAACCGACCATTGCGGCAATTCCTGGCGCATCACGGCCGGCAGGTCATGGTTGCCCGGCAGGCAGCGGATGCTGGCCCGTTCCAGCGCGGGCGCCTCGGACAGGACGCGCGCCAGCCGGCGATAGGCCTCGGCCTCGCCGTCCTGGGACATGTCGCCAGTAGCCAGCAGCAGATCGGGGTGCTTGCCGTCCGCCTCGATCTGGCGCAGCACCGCGCGCAGGCTGGCGTCCGTGTTGACGCCCAGCATCGAGGTTTCCGGCTCGCCGAACAGATGGCTGTCGGTCAGCTGGACCAGCATGGCGGGCGCGTCGTCGCGCCGGGTCAGGGAGTGGATCCGGGCCAAGTGCCGCTCCTGCAAAGTTTGTGCGATTCCACATTACCCAAAAAACGTGGCGCGGCGCGTATCGCATGTCCGCATTGGGGTAACGAAACGTGCATTCTCCACGATTCCTGATGGTTTCCGCCCCGGACCTGAAGGAAAAAGCCGCTATTCTTGTGGAACTTCACACAAGCTCCGCCCACAGAACATGGATGTAGGTTTTCTCGTATTCGGCCTGGCAGGTCTGCTGACGCTGGTCTGTTTCATGCCGCCCCTGGCCGGACGCCTCAAGCTGCCCTACTCGGTGCTGCTGGCCATCGTCGGCTGTCTGCTCGGCATCATCGTGCACGTGCACGGCTGGGCGCCCAGCTGGATCGGCGACTTCCTGGATTCGCTGGAACGCTTCGAGATTTCCTCCGAAACCTTCCTGATGGTGTTCCTGCCGGTGCTCTTGTTCGAGACCGCGCTGTCCATGAACGTGCGGCGCCTGATGGACGACATCGGCCCCATCCTCATGATGGCCATCGTGGCCGTGGTGGTCTGCACCGTGGTGGTCGGGGTCACGCTGGACGCCATCTCGCCCTACGGCCTGGTGGTCTGCCTGCTGCTGGGCGCCATCGTCGCCACCACCGATCCCGTGGCGGTGGTGGGCATCTTCCGCGAAGTGGGCGCGCCCAAGCGCCTGACCACGCTGGTCGAAGGCGAAAGCCTGTTCAACGACGCAGCCTCCATCGCCTTGTACTCGGTGCTGCTGGCCGTGCTGGGCGGCCACGGCGAACTCACCGCCAGCGGCGTTTTCAACGACTTCGTCGTGCACTTCATCGGCGGCGGCGTGGCCGGCTTCGCCATGGGCCGGCTGGCCTGCTTCCTGTTCGCCTGGCTGCGCGGCTTTCCCACCGCGGAAATCACGCTGACGTTGACGCTGGCCTATCTGTCCTTCTTCATTTCCGAGCACTATCTGAACGTGTCGGGCGTGGTTGCCACGGTGATCGCCGGCCTGGTGGTGGGATCCACCGGCCGCACGCGCATGTCGCCCACCACCTTCGAGTACCTGTCCAGCGCCTGGGAGCAGTTCGGGTTCTGGGCCAACTCGCTGATTTTCCTGTTCGCGGCCATGCTGATCCCCAAGCTGATGGCGGCCGCCGATTGGCAGGAGCTGGTGCTGGTCGCCGTGGTGTTCGTGGCCACGCTGGTCGCGCGCGCCATCGTCGTCTTCGGCCTGTTGCCCTTGCTGGGGCTGACCCGGCTGGGGACCAAGGTCAGCAACCCCTACAAGGTGGTCATGCTGTGGGGCGGCCTGCGCGGCGCCGTGTCGCTGGCGCTGGCGCTGGCGGTCACGGAGCAGACCGGGGTGGCCGAAGAGGCGCGCCAGTTCATCGCGGTGGCCACCACCAGCTACGTGCTGCTGACCCTGTTCATCAACGGCATCAGCCTGCGCCCGCTGATCCGCATGCTGGGCCTGAACCAGTTGTCGCCGGTGGAGCGCACCATCCGCAACCAGGCCCTGGCCGTGGCGCTGGAAGACCTGCAGGGCAAGACCGAAGAGGTCGCCCGGTCCGAGCATATCGGCACCGAGGTCCGCGACCGCATCCGCTCCGTGTTTGACGCCAGCCTGGCCAGCGTGCATGACGGCCAGGTCAGCCAGATGACGGACGACCAGCGCGTGGGGGTGGGCCTGGCCATCGTGGCCCAGCGCGAAGAGGAAATGTTCTTCGACATCCTGAAGGCGCAGATCGTGGACTGGCGCATGGCGGAAACCCTGCTGGCGCGGGCGGAACGGCTGGAGGACGCGATCCGGCTGGGTGGCATCCCGGGCTTCGAACGCGCCATCGTCGCCGACGTGCGCTATTCCACAGGGTTCCGATTGGCCCTGCGCGTGCATTACGTGTTCGGCTTCCAGAGCTGGCTGGCGCGCGAACTGGGCCAGCGCTTCGCCAACCTGATGAGCAAGCGGTCGGTGGCGCAGCGCCTGATTGCCTTCGCGCGCGAACAGATCACGCCCCTGCTGGGCGAGGAAGCCACGCAGCGCATCGTGTCGCTGCACCAGCGCCGCCTGGACCTGATCGAAAACGCCATGCAGGCCCTGAACCTGCAATATCCGTCCTACGCCCAGTGGCTGCAGGAGAGCTACCTGGGCCGTGTGGCCCGCGAAATGGAGCGCATCCGCTACCGCGACATGCTTGAGCAGTTCCTGATCAGCGGCGAGGTCTACGCGGACCTGATGGCGCAGTTGGAGAGCCGCTGGGCCCACATCGACAAGCACCCGCCGCTGGACATCGAAATGAGCGCGGCCGAGCTGATCAAGCGCGTGCCGCTGTTCGAAGGCCTGTCCGCCGATTCCCTGCGGGCCATCAGCAAGCTGCTCAAGCCGCGCCTGGCGCTGCCGGATCAGCGCGTGCTGACCAAGGGCCGCCATGGGGAAGAGATGTGTTTCGTGGCCTCGGGCGCCGTGGCCGTGCATCTCCCCGATAACACCATGATCGAACTGGGCAGCGGCGAATTCTTTGGCGAGCTTGGTCTGTTGGGTGAAGAGCAGTTGATGCCGGAGGTGACGTCGCTGGGTTACAGCAAGCTGCTGATGCTGTCCTCGCGTGATTTCCACGCCCTGCTGGCGCGCGACGAGCATCTGCGCGAACGCATCCAGGTCGTGGCCAAGCAACGCCTGCGCGCGATCGAAGTGTGGAAGCAGTTTTCACAGGCCAATGCCGCGCCTGCGCCGGTCCCCGCGCCGGCGTCGGCGCCGAGTCCGGCCCAGGCCGCTGAAGCCGCGGAAGCGGCGGGTGCATCGTCCGGCACCGATGCCCCGGCGGCCCGCGAGGCGCGGGAAGCGGACGCGCCGGCCGCAAGCGATGCGGCGGGCAATCCCGCAGATAGTCCCGCGGACGGCCCCACTCTGGGCGAGCCTGGCATCGTTCCGCGTTAGTCCTGGATCCCGTGGATGCCTCCGCATCCGCGGGACGGAATACTAGGCCGGGATTTCGCCGGCCGCGCGGCGTTGCATGATGTCTTCGATGATCACCAGCGCCGCCTCCAGCGTGAATTCGCCTTCCGCGACCTGGCGCACCGCCGTGGCCGCGTCGATGGTGGCGATCTCCATCACCTCGCCATCCCGGTTGGCAGGACGCGCATCAGCCGCCAGCACGCAGGTGCTGGTCAGGACATCCTCGACCTGATAGCCCTCGGGCAGCCGGCGGTGGATGCGCAGAATGGTGCGCAGGGGCGAGCGCCGCGTCAGGTCGGGCTCGTCCAGCCCTGCTTCTTCGCCGCACTCGCGCACCAGCGCCAGTTCCAGGTCTTCGCGGCTGCCGGCCAGGCCGCCGACCAAGGTGTCCCACATACCGGGATCGGTGGACTTGCTGAGCGCGCGGCGCGCGACCCACAAGCGGCCGTCCGGCGTCCATGCGTTCAGGTGCACGGCCTTGGTGAGCAAGCCCAGCGGTCGCACTGCCGCGCGTTCGATCACGCCCAGCGGCTCGTCGCCATCCAGAACGTCCAGCAATTCGTCGCGCCAACCGCGCAAGCAGTTGGCTTGGCGCAACAGTTGCGCGGCTTGTTCGAGCACGCTGTTCAGGCTCGCGCCCGGTTGCAGGTCCATGCCGATGCGCAGGCTCTCGCCATCCGCCGCGATGCCGGGCGCGTCGCGCAAGGCGTCGCACGCCGCGTGCGTGGCCCAGCCGCAGCGACGCCCCGCTATATATAGAGCGCGCGCGCCTTGCGGGGCGGGCTCTTGCGCGCGGGCGCACAGGTCGGCGTACAAGTCGGACAACTGCTTGGGCATCGTGGAACCGTGGTGATGATGTTGCCGACGATTTTATGCCACCCTGTTTACGGCGCGTGGTCAAGGGGGCGCGGCCAGATGGGGGCAGGCTGGATGAATTCAAGGGCGCTAACTTACATCTGTTTGCGCGTCCGCTATAATCCGCCAGTTTCTTTGTGATTTCGAGTGGGAACGACAGGGGCCGCTCTATCTCCCCGTCACGCCCTACCATCTAATAATTGCGCGTTGCCCGGTTCCGGCGACTTCCGCCACTAGCGAACGGACCTTCGCGCCGTGTTTCGAGGTAAGCATGAAGAAGTGGAGAGGGATACTGGGGGCTTGTGCGATGCTGATTGGCAGCGTGGCAGGTGCTCAGGTGCAAGACATGCCCGGCGGCCCGAAGGTCAATCAGCTCAACCTGCATGAAGGTGTCACGGCGATCTCGCGCGACATCATGTGGTTGCATTGGATGTTGCTCACGATCTGTATCGTGATTTTCATCGGCGTCTTCGGAGTGATGTTCTACTCCATCTGGGCGCACCGCAAATCGCGTGGCCACAAGGCCGCGACCTTCCATGAACATCTGGGCGTGGAAGTTGCCTGGACCGTCATTCCGTTCATCATCGTCATCGCCATGGCGTTGCCCGCCACCAAGACGGTGGTCGCGATGAAAGACACCTCCAGCGCCGACCTCACCGTGAAGGTCACCGGCTATCAATGGAAGTGGGGCTACGAATACCTCGACGGCTCGGCCACTGGCATCAAGTTCCTCTCCACGCTGTCGACGCCGCGCGCCCAGATCGAGAACCGCGAGCCCAAGGGCGAGTTCTACCTGATGGAAGTGGACAACCATCTGGTCGTCCCCGCCAACAAGAAGATCCGCATCGTGCTGACCGCGGCCGACGTCATCCACTCCTGGATGATTCCCGACTTCGGCGTGAAGCAGGATGCCATCCCCGGCTTCCTGCGCGACACCTGGTTCAACGCCGACAAGCCCGGTATCTACCGCGGCCAGTGCGCGGAACTGTGCGGCAAGGATCACGCATTCATGCCCATCGTCGTGGAAGTCATGGCGCAAGCCGACTACGACAAGTGGGTTGAAGACCAAAAGAAGAAGATGGCGGCAAACGCCGACGATCCCAATAAAGAGTGGACGGAAGCCGAACTGGTTGCCCGCGGCGAAAAGGTTTTCGCGGCGAATTGCGTTGCCTGTCACCAGGCCAACGGCAAGGGCATCCCGGGCAGTTTCCCCCCGCTCGACGGAGACAAGGTTGTTCTGGGCCCCAAGGCGGAACAGATCAACACCGTGCTGAAGGGCAAGCCCGGCACCGCGATGGCGGCATTCGGCGGGCAGCTCAACGATGTCGAAATCGCAGCGGTCATCAGCTATACGCGCCATGCCTGGAGCAATGCAGGCAAGGGGCAGGACCCGACGGTTCTACCGAAGGACGTGGCGGCTGCGCGCTGATTGCGCGCGCCTTGCCACACTCTCGTAGAACCGGTTCCGTTTAGTTAGAGATACCCTGCCGGCCCCGTCGATCGGGCCCGGCACTCAGCAGGAAGGAGTCCATCATGAGCAGCGTCACTGTAGACCACGTGTCGCCGGGCCACGGCCACGGTCACGATGACCACCACCACGCCATCCCCACCGGCTGGCGCCGCTGGCTTTTCGCCACGAACCATAAAGACATCGGGACGATGTACCTCATCTTCTCGTTCGTCATGCTGCTGGAAGGCGGCACGCTGGCGCTGCTGCTGCGCACCGAGCTCTTCGAGCCGGGCCTGCAGTTCTTCCGCCCTGAACTCTTCAACCAGTTCACCACCATGCACGGCCTCGTCATGGTGTTCGGCGCGGTCATGCCGGCCTTCGTGGGCTTCGCCAACTGGATGATCCCGATGCAGATCGGCGCTTCCGACATGGCGTTCGCCCGCATGAACAACTTCAGCTTCTGGCTGCTGCCGGTGGCCGCGATCATGCTGACCGCGTCGTTCTTCGTGCCTGGCGGCGCCACCGCGGCCGGCTGGACGCTGTACGCGCCGCTGTCGCTGCAGATGGGCCCGGGCATGGACCTGGCGATCTTCGCGCTGCACATCATGGGCGCCTCGTCCATCATGGGCGCGATCAACATCATCGTCACCATCCTGAACATGCGCGCGCCCGGCCTGACGCTGATGAAGATGCCGCTGTTCTGCTGGACCTGGCTGATCACCGCCTTCCTGCTGCTGGCCGTGATGCCGGTGCTGGCCGCCGCCATCACCATGGTGCTGACCGACCGCCACTTCGGCACGGGCTTCTTCAATGCCGCCGCCGGCGGCGACCCGGTCCTGTACCAGCACGTGTTCTGGTTCTTCGGGCACCCCGAGGTCTACATCATGATCTTGCCGGCGTTCGGCATCGTGTCGGCCATCGTGCCCGCGTTCGCCCGCAAGAAGCTGTTCGGCTACGCCTCGATGGTCTACGCCACCGCTTCGATCGCCGTGCTGTCCTTCATCGTGTGGGCGCACCACATGTTCACCACCGGCATGCCGGTGACGGGCCAGCTCTACTTCATGTACGCCACCATGCTCATCTCCATCCCGACCGGGGTGAAGGTGTTCAACTGGGTCGCCACGATGTGGCGCGGCTCCATGACGTTCGAAACCCCCATGCTGTTCTCGATCGGCTTCATCTTCGTGTTCACGATGGGCGGCTTCACCGGCCTGATCCTGTCGGTGGCCCCGATCGACATCCAGGTCCACGACACGTATTACGTGGTCGCGCACTTCCACTACGTGCTGGTGGCGGGCTCGCTGTTCGCGCTGTTTGCCGGCGCCTACTACTGGGTGCCCAAGTGGACGGGCCGCATGTACAGCGAAAAGCTGGGCAAGCTGCACTTCTGGTCGACGCTGATCTCGTTCAACGTCACCTTCTTCCCGATGCACTTCCTGGGCCTGGCAGGCATGCCGCGCCGCTACGCCGACTACGCCGGCCAGTTCACGACGTTCCACCAGATGGCCACCATCGGCGCGTTCTGGTTCGGCCTGTCGCAGCTGATCTTCCTTTGGGCGATGGTGCGCTGCTACAGGGGCAAGGGCGACGTCGCCTCGGCCAAGCCGTGGGAAGGCGCCGAAGGCCTGGAATGGACCGTGCCGTCGCCCGCTCCGTTCCATACTTTCGAAACCCCGCCCGAAGTGAAGTGAAGCAGCCTTTCATGTTCCAGGTAGCACAGCAATGACACCCGAGCAGCGCCGCCGCAACAAGATCGCAGGTCTGGTCCTGCTGGTTTTCGTCATCGCCGTGTTTGCCTGGACCGTGCTGCGCGGCTCGGCCCTGTTGTCCGGCGTTGCCGTCAGCTAGGTGCAGGCCATGAGCGACGATCTCCGCGAAACCTCTCAGCGCAAGCTGAGCTTCCTTCAGACCATGAAGGCGGTGGCGTGGGGATTCTTCGGCGTGCGCAAGGGGGCGGGCCACCGGGAAGACGTCGCCAAGCTCAACCCGGTCCATGTGATCGTGGCGGGGCTGCTGGCAGCGGCCATCTTCGTTACTGTGCTGGTATTAATTGTGCGTTGGGCCGTTTCCAGCCTGACTTGAATCACTTAATTCTATAAATCTGTACCAGGGAGAAAGCCATGAGTGCAAGCCACTCGGTTCAAGGTAAAGAGGCACCGTACTACTTCGTGCCCGCCGATTCGGGTCATCCCGTGCGTACGGCTGTGGCGCTGCTGTTCATGGGCCTGAGCGCCGCGGCCTGGATCAACGGCGTCAGCTGGGCCAAATGGACCCTGCTGGGGGGCTTCATCGGCCTGATCGTGGTGTTGTATTACTGGTTCGGCGACGCCATCCACGAATCCGAGATCGGCCTGAACAGCAAGCGCATCGACGGTTCCTACCGTTGGGGCATGAGCTGGTTCATTTTCTCGGAAGTCATGTTCTTCGCGGCGTTCTTCGGCGCCCTCTGGTACACGCGCACCATCACCACGCCGTGGCTGGGCGACATGGATCACCGCCTGATGCTGTGGCCCGACTTCCAGGCGGTGTGGCCGAACTTCGGCCCGGCCGGCGTGGTCGAGCACTTCCAGACCGTCGGCCCCTTCTGGCTGCCCACCATCAACACCGCGCTGTTGCTGAGCTCCGGCGTCACGCTGACCATCGCCCACCACGCGCTGCGCGAAAACCATCGCGGCAAGACCATTTTCTGGCTGCTGGCCACGGTCGTCCTGGGCTTCCTGTTCGTGACCTGTCAGGCGTACGAGTATCACCATGCCTACACGGAACTGAACCTGAAGTTCAATTCGGGCGCGTACGGCTCGCTGTTCTACATGCTGACCGGCTTCCACGGCTTCCACGTGCTGCTGGGCGCGACCATGCTGACGGTCATCCTGATCCGCCTGATCCGCGGCCATTTCACGGCCGATCATCACTTCGGCTTCGAGGGCGCCGCCTGGTACTGGCACTTCGTGGACGTGGTGTGGCTGGGCCTGTACCTGTTCGTGTACTGGTTCTGAGCGTTACGCGGAACAAATGAAGCGCGCCAGTTCTTGTGCGAGAACTGGCGCGTTTTACTCATCTGTGATCGTCATGCATTGCCGGGAACCCGCAGCCCGGATGCCTATCTAAGGCCTGTGCTTTCGATCCAGCCCATGTGGTGGGCGAACAGCACGAACAGGAACAGGGCCACCGATAATCCGATGCGCACCGTCAGCGCGTTGACCGTGCGGCTGGTGGTTCCCTTGTCCCGCATCAGGTAGACCAGGGCCGATGCCAGACTGGCCAGAATCCCGATAAAGGCCAGGACGACGAAAACGCGCATGGTGGTCTCCGGACGAATCAGAGTAGTGATTGTAGAAATATGGCCCGACCGCATTCAACCCGATACACGGTAGCCGCCTTGCTGTTGCTGGGTGTCGCCGTTGTCATCCTGGCATCGCTGGGGCAATGGCAATTGCGCCGCGGCGATGAGCGACGCGCCATTCTGGCCGCTATCGAAGCGGGCCGCAAGCAAGCGCCGCTGCCCTTGACCCCGGCCACCGACCCTGCCGAGATGACCGCCTGGCGTTCGGCCCAGGCCAGCGGGGTCTGGCTGCCGCAATTCAGTGTACTGCTGGACAACCGCAACCACGACGGCAAGCCCGGCTACTGGCTGGCCACGCCGCTGCTGCTGGACGCCGATGCGCGCCGCGCCGTGCTGGTGTTGCGCGGCTGGGTCCCGCGCGTCATGGGGATCCAAGGGCAAGGTCCCGCGCAGCCGCCGCTGCCCGCCACGCCAGTAGGGCCGCAGACGGTGACGGGCGAGCTGTCGCCGCGCGTGCCGCGCCTGTTCGAGATCTGGTCGCTGGGCGGGTCGGAGCAGTCCGCCTTGCCGGCGTCGCTGCCCGTGGCTGGCGACGCCTTGCCGCAGGTGCAGAACCTGCCGCTGGATCCATACGCCAAATCCACTGGTCTGACCCTGTTGCCCACGGTGCTGTCGCAATCGGCGGGCAACGCGGACGACGGCCTGGTGCGGGACTGGCCGCAGCCGTCCGTGGACTTCCAGCAGAACACGTCCTACGCCGTACAGTGGTTTGCCTTTGCCTCGATTGCCGCCGTTGCATGGCTGGTGGTGCTGGGGGGCGCCATCCGGCGCATGCGGCGCGCGCAGAACGCGCCCGGCGCCTGACCGGGACGCCGACTCTTAACCCGCAAGACGACAGGATACAAAGTGGCTCGCGACCTTTCCTCTACCAAGCCCGCACGCAAGCGCTCCTTGATGCCGATGCTGCTGGTGTTCCTATGCTCGCTGGCGCCCATCGTCGCGGCGGTCGTGGTCTACATGAATCCGCAGTGGTGGCCCGACGAATCCAGCAATTACGGCACGCTCCTGAGTCCGCAGCGGCCCATGCCCGTGGCCGAGGCATTGCGCCTGACCACGCTGGACGGCCAGCCTTTCGACCTGCAGAGCCTGAAGGGCAAGTGGCTGCTGGTGGCCGCCGATGGTGGCGCCTGCCCGGAGAGCTGCGCCCGCAAGCTCTTCATCGCGCGCAACAGCCACGCCAGCCAGGGCAAGAACGTCGACCGGCTGGCACGCGTCTGGTTCATCACCGACGATGCGCCCGTGCCGGACAAGGTGCTGGAAGCCTACAAGGGCACGGTCATGGTGCGCGTCAATCCCGACCAATTGGCGCGGTTCCTGCTGGCGCGCGATACGGCCGCGGGCCAGCCCGGGCTGGAGGCGCCGATCTGGGTGATCGATCCGCTGGGCAACTTGATGATGCAGTACCCTGCCGAGGCCGATGGCGTGAAGGTGCGCAAGGACATCAGCAAGCTGGTCTACAGCTCGAGAATAGGCTAGGCCGCGGGCCGGCATGGTTTTAATGCGCCGCGCGTGGAGCGCGCGGCGCTGCAGATTGGATGTTTATGGAAATCGAACGCATCAAAGCGCGTTATCGCAAGCTCGTCTTCTTTACCTGGTTCCTGACGCTGGACCTGATCATGTTCGGCGCCTTCGTGCGGTTGACGGACTCCGGCCTGGGCTGCCCCGACTGGCCCGGCTGCTACGGCAGCGCGACGCCGCTGGGCGCGATGGGCGATATCCACGAAGCATCGCAGGCCATGCCTTTCGGCCCGGTCACCTTGTCCAAGGCCTGGATCGAAATGATCCACCGCTATGTCGGCACCATCCTGGGCATGCTGATCATCGGCATCGTCTACATGGCCTGGCGCTACCGCAGCCAGCTGGGCCGCTCGCCCAGGTTGGCGGTCGTGACCCTGATCGCGGTCTGCGTGCAGGGTGCGTTCGGCGCCTGGACCGTGACCCACAAGCTGATGCCGGTCGTCGTGACCGCGCACCTGGTGTTCGGCCTGTCGGTGCTGGCGCTGATGACTTGGCTGTCCGCGCGAGAACGTCCGCATCTGGCCGTGGCCGCGGCGGCCGCGCGCTGGAAGCCCTGGGTGGCCGGCGGCTTTGCCCTGCTACTGGTGCAGGTGACCCTGGGCGGCTGGGTCAGCACCAATTACGCCGCGCTGGCCTGCATGGATTTCCCCATGTGCCACGGCGCATGGGTGCCGGAAATGGATTTCCATGGCGGCTATTCGATCATCCGAGCCCTGGGCGAGCTGCCGTCGGGCGAGATGATTTCCCAGCCGGCGCTGACCGCGATCCACTGGGTCCACCGCAACTTCGCCTTCGTGGTGTTCCTGTACCTGGGCATACTGGCCTGGCGCCTGCGCGCCGAGCCTGGCCTGCGCGGCCCGGCTACGTTGATGCTGGCGCTGTTGGGCGCGCAGTTGCTGACCGGTCTGACCACGATCTTTTTCCAGTGGCCGCTGTTGATCGCGGTGCTGCACAATGGAGGGGCCGCCGGCCTGACCCTGGCCGCGGTGGTTTTGATGGTGCGTTTGTCCACAGCTGGACGTGCGCCCGCCGGGGGCTACGGCCCCAATTCGGTGCGCGTTTAAAATAGGGCCCACTATGACCAGTATTGCCGCTCCTCAGCCCGGATTGTTCCGCCAGTATTTCGTCCTCACCAAGCCGCGCGTGACGCAATTGGCGGTGTTTTGCGCCGTGATCGGCATGTTCCTGGCGGCGCCGGGCATTCCCGACATGCGCCGGGTGTTGTTCGGCACCCTCGGCATCTGGCTGCTGGCCGCGGCCGCCTTCGCCATCAATTGCCTGATCGAACAGGAAATCGACGCCCGCATGTTGCGCACCGCGCGCCGCGGCACCGCACGCGGCACGATTTCGGCGTTCCACGTGCTGAGCATGTCCGGCCTGCTGGGCGGCGCCGGCATGTTCGTGCTCTATCACCTGGTCAACCCGCTGACCATGTGGCTGACCTTCGCCACCTTCGTGGGCTACGCCGTCATCTACACCGTCATCCTCAAGCCGCGCACGCCGCAGAACATCGTCATTGGCGGCCTGTCGGGCGCCATGCCGCCGGCCCTGGGCTGGGCCACCGTGGCGGACTCGGTGCCGGCCGAGGCCTGGATCCTGGTCCTGATCATCTTCATCTGGACGCCGCCGCACTTCTGGGCGCTGGCGCTCTACCGCAACCACGACTATGCCAAGGCCGGCCTGCCGATGCTGCCGGTTACGCATGGCAACCAGTTCACGCGTCTGCACATCCTCTTGTACAGCGTGGCGCTGGTCGCCACGACGCTGCTGCCCTACGCCATCCGCATGAGCGGCGAGCTCTATCTGCTGTCGGCGCTGGCGCTGGGCGGCATGTTCGTTTCCTACGCGTGGCGGCTGTACCGCGCCTACAGCGATGAGCTGGCGCGCAGCATGTTCCGTTTTTCCATACTCTACCTGGCGCTGCTGTTTGGCGCCCTGCTGGTGGACCACTGGGTCGGCCTGCTGCGCTGATCCCCTGGAGGTTGTCGATGTCCGTGTTTTCCACCAGCCGCCGGCTGGTTCTGCGCCTGGGCGCAGCCGCCGCTGTCACCGCCGCCCTGGCCGCCTGCGGCGACAGCAAGCCCGTCTTCAAGGGCAGCGACATCAGCGGCACCCAATTGGGCCGCGCCATGGAGCTGGTCGACTACAACGGCAAGACGCGTCAGCTGTCCGATTTCGCCGGCAAGGTAGTGGTCGTGTTCTTCGGCTTCACGCAGTGTCCGGACGTGTGCCCGACGTCGCTGGCCGAGCTGACCGAAGTCATGAAGAAGCTGGGCCCGGACGCCGACCGCGTCCAGGTGCTGCTGATTTCGGTGGATCCCGAGCGCGATACGCCCGAGGTCCTCAAGCAGTACGTCACCGCCTTCGATCCGCGCTTCCTGGGGCTGACCGGCACGCCGGACCAGGTCAAGAAGGCCGCCGCGTCCTTCAAGGCCTATTACGCCAAGGCGCCGACCAAGGACGGCAGCTACACCATGGACCATACGGCCGCGTTCTACCTGCTGGACGGCAAGGGCGAATCGCGCGTGCTGGCCAATAACAACATCGGGGTGGAAGCCCTGACGCAGGACATCAAGGCGCTGCTCAAGGGCTGATCGGGCGGTCGCCCTAGCTTACTTGCCGGCGGCGGCCCAGCCGGCCAGCGCGGCGCGGGCCGGCTCGCTCAGTTCTGCGACGGGGATCTCGCGCCGGTGCGCCATGATCATCAGCGCGTAAGGCGTGGCCAGCGCGGCAGCCTCGGGGCACAGGCGGGATTCGTCACCCACCGACGGCGAGATATTGCGCCAGTAGTTGATGGCCTGTTCGAGCTGGGGCAGGGTAATGGGATCCATCCGCCTATTGTCCACGAATGGGAAAGGCTGTCCACCGGCCCGCGTCCTGCAAAGAAGCGTCACCATCGCAACACGCCGAAACCGTGCCCGGGTGCTATACCACTGCCGGTTAGTAACGATGGAGCATCGTCATGAATACATCCGCCAAAATTGAATCCACGCGCCGCGCCATCCATCCCCTGGTTGCCGCGGCCGCAATCGCCGTCATCGTCATGTGCACGGTGGGCGTGGCCGCCGTGATGGGCTGGCTGCCCTCGCCTTCGGCCAATCCGCATGCCGACGAGCCGGTGGCCGAGGCCGGTCCGGAAGGCGCCAATCTGGCGCCCGCGCCGCAGGCCGCCGTGCCGCCCGCACCGGCCCAGCAAGGGGCCCAGGCGTCCGCCGCGCCGCGTCCTCAGGCTCAGACCCAGGCCCAGCCGCCTGTGCCTGCCCAGCGCCCTGCGCCTCAATCGCCCGCGCCGCAAGCCTGCGCGAGCTGCGGCGTGGTGGAATCGGTCCGACAAGTGCAGGTACCCGTCAAGGACAATAGCGACCACCTCATCGGCACCATCGGCGGCGGCGTGGTCGGCGGCGTCGTGGGCAACCAGTTCGGTGGCGGCAGCGGCAAGACGGCCCTGACCGTGCTGGGTGCGGTGGGCGGCGCTTTGGCAGGCCGTGAAGTTGAGCGTAATATCAGACAGCAACAAACGGTGACGCACTATGAACTCACGGTGCGCATGAATGACGGCAGCACGCGCCAGTTCCGTAGCGCGCAGCCGTTCGCTTTTGCGTCCGGCGATCATGTGCGCGTGGAGAACAATCAGCTGCTGCGCGGATGATCCCGCCTGCCGGCGACCATCATATGTCTTAGGGGAGACCAGGAATGAGCGACCAACACACGAACCCGTTCGTTCTGCCCGGCATGGGCCAGCATTCCGACCTGTCGGGCAACCCGCTCCTGGCCAGCATGGAAATGATGCGCCAGGCCTGGGCGGGCCTGACCGGACCTGGAGGCCTGGCCAGCAGTCTGCCCATGGCTCCCCCGATGAACCTGGAAGACCTGGACCGCCGCATCGCCGAGTTGCGTTCGGTGGAAAACTGGCTGCGCATGAACCTGTCCATGCTGTCCGGCACGATCCAGGGCATGGAGGTCCAGCGCTCCACCATCAGCACGCTGCGCGCCTTCGTGGATAGCGCGGCCAATCTGGACATGGGCGCCTTCCAGGACAGCGGCGCGGCCTCGCCGCTGGAAGTGGTGCTGGGCCTGAAGCCCGGCCCCAAGTCCGCAGCCAAGGCGGCGGCTTCCGGCCCAGCCGCCGAAGGCGGCAAGGCCAAGGGCGATGAGGCCGCTGGCGCCGCGGGGCAGCAGCAATCTGCCGCGCCCGGCATGAGCGAGCAGATGGGCGCCGCGGCGCAATCGGCTTCCAAGGCCTGGTGGGACCTGTTGCAGCAGCAGTTCAACCAAATCGCCACCGCCACCGCGGCCTCCATGCCGGCGGCGCCTGCCGCTCCCGGCGCCGATGCCAAGCCCAATCCCAAGCCGGGCGAGTCCAAGGCCGCGGCCGCGACCGCGGCCAAGGCGTCCAAGCCGGCGGCCCGCAAGTCTGCGGCGCCCCGCAAGGCCGCCAAGAAAACCGGACCGGACGCCAACTAGCGGCGGTCCTCTCTTTAAATCGTCGGGCGAGACAGCCGCAAGGCTTCTCGGCCGCCACTCAACATACTGGAACTTATGCTTAACGTAGTAATTCTTGCCGCCGGACTGGGTAAACGCATGCAGTCCGACCTCCCCAAAGTTCTGCACACGCTGGCCGGCAAACCGATGCTGGGCCATGTGCTGGACAGCGCGCGCCAGTTGAAGCCGGCGCGCATCGTCGTCGTGGTCGGCCATGGCGCTGACCGCGTCAAACAGGCTTACGAAGGCCAGGCAGACCTGCATTTCGTGTTGCAGCAGCCGCAGCAAGGCACCGGCCACGCCGTGCAGCAGGCTGTGCCGCTGCTGCTCGAAGGCGATGGCAAGGATGACGTGACCCTGGTGCTGTATGGCGACGTGCCGCTGGTGCAGCCCGAAACCCTGCAGCGCCTGCTGGCAGCGCGCGGCGCGGGCGCCGCCGTGCTGACCGAAGTGTTGGATGATTCCACCGGCTACGGCCGCATCGTGCGCGATGCCAGCGGCAACGTGTGCCGCATCGTCGAGCACAAGGACGCCTCGGCCGCCGAGCGCGAGATCAAGGAAGTGAACACCGGCATCCTCACCGCGCCGACCGCGAAGCTGAAGGACTGGCTGTCCCGCATCGATAACAACAACGCCCAGGGCGAGTACTACCTGACCGACGTGGTCGGCCTGGCGGTGGTCGACGGCGTGGCGGTGGGTGCGGCCCAGCCGGGCGCGTCCTGGGAAACGCTGGGCGTGAACAGCCGCGTGCAGCAGGCCGAACTGGAGCGCCGCTGGCAGGCCGAACAGGCCCGCCGCCAACTGGAAGCCGGCGTCACGCTGGCCGATCCGGCGCGCTTTGACGTGCGCGGCTCGCTCACCTGCGGGCGCGACGTGTTCATCGACGTGGGCTGCGTGTTCGAAGGCCAGGTGTCGCTGGCCGACGGCGTGCGCGTCGGCCCGCATTGCGTGCTGCGCGACGTCAGCGTCGGTCCGGGCACCCATATCGAGGCCTACAGCCATCTGCAGCAGGCGCAGGTCGGCCGCGACGCGCGTGTCGGTCCCTATGCGCGCCTGCGTCCCGGCGCCGAACTCGGCGACCGCAGCCACGTCGGCAACTTCGTCGAGATCAAGAAGAGCGTGCTGGGCGCAGACAGCAAGGCCAACCACCTGGCCTACATCGGTGACGCCGACATCGGCGCACGCGTGAACGTGGGCGCGGGCACCATCACCTGCAACTACGACGGCGTGAACAAGCACCGCACCGTCATCGAGGACGACGCCTTCATTGGCTCGGACACGCAGCTGGTGGCGCCGGTGCGCGTCGGCCGCGGCGCCACGCTGGGCGCGGGCACCACCCTGACCCGCGACGCGCCGGCCGAGAAACTGACGGTGTCGCGCGCCAAGCAGCTCACTGTTGACGGATGGCAGCGCCCGGTCAAGAAATCGTGACGGGGCAGAGCGGAGAGGCGCCGGGCAACGGCGCCAAGCCCGCCGCCCCTGACGGTCTGCCTACGCCGCGCCGCTATTGGGCGGCAGCCACGGTGATGACAGGCATCAGCCTGTCTGTCCTGGACACCACCATCGCCAACGTGGCGCTGCCCACGATCGCCGTCGACCTCAACGCGTCGCCGGCCCAGGCGGTCTGGATCGTGAACGCCTACAACCTGGCGGTGGTGATGATGCTGCTGCCGCTGTCGGCGCTGGCCGAGCGCATCGGCTTTCGCCGCATGTTCACCTTCGGCCTGATGTTGTTCACCCTGGCCTCGCTGGGCTGCGCGTTGGCCGGCACGCTCTGGCAGCTGACGGCGGCGCGGGTGTTCCAGGGCATAGGCGCGGCATCGCTGATGTGCATGTTCGGCGGGCTGGTGCGCAACATCTATCCGCTCAAGCTGCTGGGACGCGGCATCAGCATCAACGCCACCACCGTGGCCATCATGTCGGTGCTGGGGCCGACCATCGGTTCGGCCATTTTGTCGGTGGCGCCCTGGCCCTGGATCTTCGCCGTCAACCTGCCGATCTGCGCGCTGGCGATGCTGGGCCTGCGCCATCTGCCGGAAGTGCCGCGCAACGACGTGAAGCTGGACTGGATCAGCGCCCTGCTGTGCATGCTGACCCTGGGCGTCTTCATTTCGGGCGTGGACATGATGGGCATGGACCTCTTGCGCGGCATCGGCCTGGTGGCGATCGCCACGGTGGTCGGCTTCGTGCTGGTGCGCCGCGTCGGCAAGCAGCCGGCGCCGCTGGTGCCGGTGGACCTGTTGCGCATCCGTCCGCTGGCTTTTGCGGTGGGCGCCTCGGCCTGCACCTTTGCGGCGCAGATGGCGTCCTATGTGTCCCTGCCGTTCTATTTCCAGCAGGTGCTGGGCCGGCCCTATCTGGAAGTGGGCATGCTGATGGGCGCCTGGCCCGTGGGCACCGCCATCATCGCCCCGCTGGCGGGGCGGCTGTCCGATCGCTATTCCGCCGCCACCCTGAGCGGCATAGGCGCCGCCGCGATGGTGGTCGGCATGCTGTGGCTGGCGGCGCTGCCGGCCACGGTGTCGAACTGGCCCATCGTCGCGGGCATGTTCGTGGCGGGGATGGGTTTCGGCTTCTTCCAGACGCCCAACAACCGCGCCCTGCTGTCGGCCGCGCCCCGTTCGCGCAGCGGCGCGGCGGGCGGCCTGCAGGCCACCACCCGGGTATTCGGCCAGAGCTTCGGCACGGCGCTGGTCGCGATCGCGTTCAGCATCAGCCTGGCGCATGGTCCGGGCCTGGCGCTGGTGCTGGGCACCATTTGCGCCGGGTTGGCGGTGGTGGTCAATACGGTCCGCTTCAGTAAGCTGCGGACCTAGGGCGGTCCCGAGGGACCGCCTTTGCGGCGCCGGCGGGCCCGGGCCCCGGCCGCTTCTATAATGACGGCCGGCGCCGGGTTTCAGTCACCCGGCGCAACGATTACCTATTTTGAAGGCGTTCAGGCATGAAGATCACGGTCGTGGGTACCGGTTACGTGGGGTTGGTGTCGGGGGCGTGCCTGGCCGACATGGGCAACGACGTCATGTGTCTGGACGTGGACGCGGCGAAGATCGCCCTGCTGCGCCAGGGCGGCATCCCCATCTACGAGCCCGGCCTCGAAGACCTGGTGCGCCGCAACGTGCAGGCGGGCCGCCTGCATTTCACCGACGACGTCGCGCAGAGCGTGGCCTTCGGCGACGTGCAGTTCATCGCCGTGGGCACCCCGCCCGGCGAGGACGGATCCGCCGACCTGAAGTACGTGCTGGCCGCCGCCCAGAACATCGCGCGCCATATGACTTCGCGCAAGCTGATCGTGGACAAGTCCACCGTGCCGGTGGGCACGGCCGACAAGGTGCGCGCCGTGGTGACCCGCGAACTGGCCGCGCGCGGCGTGGACATTCCCTTCAGCGTGGCGTCCAACCCCGAATTCCTCAAGGAAGGCGCCGCCATCAACGACTTCATGAGCCCGGACCGGGTCGTGGTCGGCGCGGACGATGACTACACCATCGGCGTCATGCGCCGCATCTACGAACCCTTCCAGCGCACCCACGACCGCTTGATGGTCATGGACGTGCGTTCGGCCGAGCTGACCAAGTACGCCGCCAACGCCATGCTGGCCACGCGCATTTCCTTCATGAACGAAATGGCGAACCTGGCCGAAGCGCTGGGCGCCGACATCGAACAAGTGCGCCGCGGCATCGGCGCCGATCCGCGCATCGGCTACCACTTCCTGTATCCCGGCGCGGGCTACGGCGGCTCCTGCTTCCCCAAGGACGTGCAGGCGCTGGTCAACACCGCTGCCGAGAACTCCCTGCCCATGCGCGTGATCGAGGCCGCCGAGGCCGCCAACCACGCGCAGAAATTCCGCCTGTCCGAGAAACTGGTCGCGCGCTTCGGCGAAGACCTCAAGGGCCGCAAGATCGCGCTGTGGGGCCTGTCCTTCAAGCCCAACACCGACGACATGCGCGAAGCGCCCAGCCTGACCATCATTGCCGAACTGACGCGCCGCGGCGCCGAGGTGCGCGCCTATGACCCCGTCGCCATGCACGAGGCCGCCCGCGCGCTGGCCGGCAAACCCGGCATCAGCTTCGCCACCGACATGTACGACGCGCTGGACGGCGCCGACGCGCTGCTGATCGCGACCGAATGGAAGGTCTTCCGCGCGCCCGACTTCGACCGCGTCAAGGCCCTGCTCAAGACGCCGCTCATCATCGACGGCCGCAACCTCTACACGCCCGCGGATGTGCGCGGCCTGGGCTTCGAGTACTCGGGCATCGGCCGCGCATGAAGATCCTGCAGCTGAACTTCGAGAAGGGCTGGCGCGGCGGCGAACGGCAGACGCTGTATTGCATGCGCGCGTTCCGCAAGGCCGGCCACGACGTCGAAGTGATGTGCCGTGCAGGCGCGCCGCTGGCCGAGCGCGCGCGCCAGGAGGGCTTCGTGGCCCATACCTGCCGCAACGTGCCCGGGCAGCTGGCTTTCCTGGCCGGCGCCGGCCGCTATGACATCGTCCACGCCCAGACCGCCAACACCATTACCTGGGCGGTCCTGACCAAATGGCTGCACCGCCGTCCGGTGGTCTTTTCCCGCCGCACGTCCTTCGTGGTCAAGCCCGGCGACGAATGGAAGACCGGCTTCAAGTGGCGCCACGCCGACCTGTTCGTGGCAATTAGCGAGATGGCCGCCGGCGAGCCACGCCGCCTGGGGATCGAGCCCGTCATCATCCGCAGCGCCGTCGAGCCGCACCAGATCAACGCCGAAAACGTCGCCAACCTGGTGCGCGAATTCGGCCTGACCGGCAAGAAGGTCATGGCGACGTCCGCTGCGCTGATCCGCGACAAGGATCCGGTCACCCTGGTGCGCGCCGTGGGCGAACTGGCCAAGACGCGCCGCGACTTCGTGTTCCTGCACTTCGGCGCGGGCGGCGACCGCGAACAGCAGGCCAAGGACGAGGCGCGCCAGCTCGGCATCGAGGACGTCTACCGCTTTGCCGGTTTCCGCAAGGGCGTGGAAGACTTCTACAGCATCCTCGACGTGTTCGTCATGAGCTCCGAGGAAGAGGCCCTGGGCAGCAGCGTGCTGGACGCCTTCCTGCAGCGTGTGCCGGTGGTGTCCACCGACGCCGGCGGCCTGAAGGAAAGCCTGGCCGACGGGCGCGGCGTGCTGTGCGCGGTGGGCGACTTCCAGGCCATGGCGCAAGGCATGGCGCGCTGCCTGGACGACGCGGCCTTCCGCCAGGAAGTCACCGAGCGCGCCTACGAATACGTGCGCAACGAGCATGACGTGCAGAAAATGGGCAACCGCTACCTGGCGCAATTCGAACGCCTGACCGCCCGCCGCTGATCCATTTCGGCGCCTCAGGCCCGCAGGTCTATCCGGGTCTCGAACTTGGCGCGATGCACCGAGAAGAACGTGCGCACGTTGCGCACATTGGCCTGTGCGGTAAAGGCCCGGTGCACCAGCGCGTGATAGGCCGGCATGTCCTTGACCTGCGCGATCACCACGAAATCCGGTCCGGGCGACACCCGGTAGCACTGCAGCACCGCGGGCTCGGTCAGCATGCTCTGCTCGAACGCGTCCAGGCTTTCAGCGGCCTGCACGTCCAGCGTGATCTCGACGATGGCGGTCAGCGTGCTGCCCAGCTTCTCCGCCGACAGGATGGCCACCTGCTTGTCTATCACCCCTTCGTCCATCAGCCGGCGGACCCGCCGCAGGCAGGTCGGGGGCGAGGCATGTACCCGCTGCGCCAGATCCTGGTTGGTCAGCGAACTGTCTTCTTGTAACTGTTCAAGAATGCGCCGGTCCAGATCATCCAGCTCGGGCAGGGGAATTTGTGTGTTTTGCATGATAAATTTCAAAAAACACGTATTGGAGAAATATTATTTAATCACATTCATGTAAGGGAATTAACTTCCATTTCTTGTCTTAGAAAGAAATCAAATTTCTTGCGGGGACGAGCACAATGCGTCGGTACACGAACTTACCGGAGCACTCTCCTATGTGCGGCATTGTTGGCGCCGTCGCCCAGCGCGACATCACCCCGATCCTCGTTGAAGGCCTCAAGCGCCTTGAATACCGCGGCTACGACTCCTGCGGCGTCGCCGTCTACGCCGACGGCCATCTGCGCCGCACGCGCAGCACGCAACGCGTGGCCGAACTGGCCGAACAGGTTGCGCAGGACAAGGTCAGCGGCTTCACCGGTATCGCCCACACCCGCTGGGCTACCCACGGCGTGCCGGCCACGCACAATGCCCACCCGCACTTCTCGCACCTGGGCAACGACGAGCCGCGCATCGCGCTGGTCCACAACGGCATCATCGAGAACCACGACGAACTGCGCGCCGAGCTGCAGGCCGTGGGCTATGTCTTCGAAAGCCAGACCGACACCGAAGTGATCGCGCATCTGGTCAACCACCTGTATGCCGGCGACCTGTTCGAAGCCGTGCAGAACGCCGTGCGCCGTCTGCATGGCGCCTACGCCATCGCCGTGTTCTGCCGCGACGAACCGCACCGCGTGGTCGGCGCGCGCCAAGGCTCGCCGCTGGTGGTGGGCGTGGGCCAGAACGAGAACTTCCTGGCTTCCGACGCGCTGGCCCTGGCCGGCACCACCGACCAGATCATCTATCTGGAAGACGGCGACGTCGTCGACCTGCAGCTCTCGCGCGTCTGGATCGTGGACGCCAACGGCAAGAACGTGGACCGCGAAGTCCATACCGTGCACGTGCATACCGGCGCGGCCGAACTCGGCCCCTACCGCCACTACATGCAGAAGGAAATCTTCGAACAGCCGCGCGCTGTCGGCGACACGCTGCAAGACATCGAAGCGATCACTCCCGAACTGTTCGGCGACCAGGCCTACAAGATCTTCAAGGACATCGATTCCCTGCTGATCCTGGCCTGCGGCACCAGCTACTACGCCGGCCTGACCGCCAAGTACTGGATCGAGTCCATTGCCAAGATCCCCGTGGCCGTGGAAATCGCCAGCGAATACCGCTATCGCGACAGCGTGCCCAACCCGCGCTCGCTGGTGGTCACCATCTCGCAGTCCGGCGAAACCGCCGACACCCTGGCTGCTCTCAAGCACGCCCGCTCGCTGGGCATGGAAAACACGCTGACCATCTGCAACGTGTCCACCAGCGCCATGGTGCGCGAGTGCAAGCTCTCGTACATCACGCGTGCCGGCGTCGAGATCGGCGTGGCTTCCACCAAGGCCTTCACCACCCAGCTCACCGCCCTGTTCCTGCTGACCCTGGCGTTGGCGCAGGTGCGCGGCCATCTCAGCGAAGAGCAGGAAGCCGAACACCTGAAGGCGCTGCGCCACCTGCCCGTGGCCATAGGCTCGGTGCTGGCCCTGGAGCCGCAGATCATGGCCTGGGCCGACCGCTTCGCCTCCAAGGAAAACGCCCTGTTCCTGGGCCGCGGCATGCACTACCCGATCGCCCTGGAAGGCGCGCTCAAGCTCAAGGAAATCAGCTACATCCACGCCGAAGCCTACCCGGCCGGCGAACTCAAGCACGGCCCGCTGGCCCTGGTGACCGAGCACATGCCCGTGGTCACCATCGCGCCCAAGGACGAGCTGCTGGAAAAGCTGAAGTCCAACATGCAGGAAGTGCGCGCCCGCGGCGGCGAGCTCTACGTTTTCGCCGACGCCGACAGCAAGATCCAGAGCGCCGAAGGCATGCACGTGATCCGCATGCCGGAAAACTACGGCAAGCTCTCGCCCATCCTGCACACCATCCCGCTGCAGCTGCTGTCGTACCACACGGCCTGCGCCCGCGGCACGGACGTGGACAAGCCGCGTAACCTGGCCAAGAGCGTGACGGTCGAGTAAGGCCGGACAGCCGCAGCAGTATCAAGCAAAAGCCCACCCCGCCCGGTGGGCTTTTTGCTTTTGGGGCGGTGAGTGTGCGAATACTTACTTGTGCGGCGGGCGGAGTCAGTCTTTGTTATTTCTGAATAATGACTGTAGCCAGGCTGTTTGGGAATATGACATTGCCTCGGGCTATTAATAAATAACCCCGCGCCAATATTATGTTTTTTCATTTTTGTTAAACCGGACCAACAAAAACCCTTTTATATATTTACTAACAATCTCATTGGCAGGCCATGTTGCGGTTTGTGTAATGAATGTAATTGTTTGAGGGATTTCCCTGGGTTTATTGCGACGAATTCGACTTAATTGCACAGCAATAAAAATATTTAGAAAGAATTTTGCTGTTTGCCCCCTATACGATTCGTTGGCTCGCAGCTAGGTACGTTTATTCAAGTATCTAGCTGTAAATATTCTTAAGCAATACGCCCGCCCGAACCGGGGCAAACATATTCGATTCCGCATCGATTCCATGTCCCCCCGGGCGTCAATTTCTAGTGTCTTCGACACGACGAAACCAGTGAGGTCCCCCGTGGTAAAGAGAATCGCAGTGTGTGGCCTTGGATATGTCGGCCTGCCCGTAGCCGTCGCATTTTCCAAGCGCTTTGATGTCATCGGCTTTGATGTGGACAAGCGCAGAATCGCACGGCTGAAAGAGGGTGATGACTGGACCGGCGAGATCGAACGCGACGTGTTGCTTGCCTCCCCCATGCAGTTCACTGACCAGGTCTCGGAACTGGAAGGCTGCGATTTCTTCGTGGTCGCCGTCCCGACCCCCGTGGACGAAAGGAACAACCCCGACTTTTCCCTGCTGGTGCGCGCCTGCCGCTCGATCGGCCCCGTGCTGCGTCCCGGCTGCATCGTCGTATTCGAATCCACCGTCCATCCTGGCGCCACCGAGGAAATCTGCGGACCGGAGCTGGAGAAAGTGTCCGGCCTGCGCTGCGGCGTCGATTTCAAGCTGGGCTACAGCCCCGAGCGGATCAATCCGGGCGACCGCGAACATCCGCTGGAGAAGATCGTCAAGATCGTGTCCGGCCAGGACGAGGAATCGTTGGAAGTCATCGCCGGCGTCTACGAGCAGATCATCGACGCGGGCGTGCACCGCGCTTCCTCCATCAAGGTCGCCGAGGCGGCCAAGGTGCTGGAAAACACGCAGCGCGACATCAACATCGCGCTGATGAATGAAATGTCGAAGATCTGCGATCTGGTCGGCATCCGTACCTCGGAAGTGCTGGCGGCCGCGGGCACCAAGTGGAACTTCCTCAAGTTCTCGCCCGGCCTGGTGGGCGGCCACTGCATCGGCGTCGATCCGTACTACCTGACGTCCAAGGCGCAGGAGCTTGGCTACCACCCCGAAGTCATCCTGTCGGGCCGCCGCATCAATGACGGCATGGCCAGCCACGTGGCCTCGCGCATGGTCCAGACCCTGGCCCGCAACGGCCGCCTCAACGCCACGACCCGCGTCGGCATCCTGGGCATGACGTTCAAGGAAAACGTGCCCGACATCCGCAATTCCAAGGTGGTCGATCTCTACAACGCCCTGGGCGCATACGGCATTACCCCGGTCGCGTGCGACCCGATGGCCGATCGGGAGCAGATGGAGCATGAGTACGGCATCAAGCTCGTCGAACGCGACCAGTTCCGCGACATGGACGTGCTGATCCTGGCGGTGCCGCACCGCGAAACCATGGACACCTTTTGGGACGACCTGCCGACGCTGGTCAAGAGCGGCGGCATGGTGTGCGACCTGAAGTCCGTGCTCGACAGCAAACGGCTTCAGTCCGACCTCCTGTACTGGACTCTGTAAGTTCAGGCTCACTATCGATCACTAGAGGAGAGCCTCCGAATGGCTGCTTTTACCACCGCTCCGATTGGAACCTGCCGCATCCATACGCCGCTGCGCGATGCCGTGGGCCGCTACCCGATCAAGCTGCAACTCGGGCGCAACTACGGCTTCGTCCACACCAGCGCCGAGGCGCTGCAGCAGGCGCGCTTCATGTTCGGCCAGGGCGATATCCCCACCGACGTCCAGCCCGTGATCTTCCGGCCTTCGAATGGCGAGCAGGCGCGTAAAGGCGCCCACAAGCCGGCTGACCTCTACGTGGTCGAACTGTCCTCGCGCAAGCTGCTGTCCATAGACGGCTATCCCATCCAGTCCAACTATCTGGTGCGCTATTTCAGCGAATTTTTCGCCGACCGCACGCGCACCCGCATGTTCTGGTCCATGGCGCATGCCGACCGCCTGGCCGAACGGCGCGCCTTGCTGGATCAGGACCCGGTCTTCAAGGGACTGTCCGCGGAGGACCGCGACCTGCTGGCCCGCATCGTCAAGCGCGACCAGACGGATGAGGAGATCGAGCAGGAAATGAACCAGCTGGTCGACCTGCTGGGCCGCGACAAAGTGGTGTTCGTCACGCACGTCAACGCCATGACGCCGGACAACGCGCCCATCGAACAGCGTCAGCAGCTGATCGCCGCGGTGCTCGCCAGCGCGCAGCGCATCGGCGTGCCATGCTACGACCCGACGCCGCTGATGAACAAGATCGGCCAGGCCGAAGCGATGGAGAACGGCGGGCTCGACCTGACCCACTACACGCCGGCCTTCGCCGAACGCCTATGCGGCGAATGGTTCAAGACCTACATGCGTCCGCGGATGGACGCCTCGACCACGCAGCCTGCCGCGCCCAAGCTTGCCGCCGACGAAAGCGCCGACCGCATCGAGAAGCTGTGGGACTCGGGCGAGCTGCGCGAAGCCTCGCGCCGCGTGCGCGAGGTATTGCGCCGCCATCCCGGCCTGCCGGACCACACGCTGCTGTTTGCGCGCATCCAGCAAGAGCTGGGCGACTATGAAGGTTCGCTGGCGCTCCTGGGCAGCGCCGATGGAGCCATGGCGTCCGGCAGCAAGGCCGAACAGATCCTGATGCGCAACCAGTTCAAGCTGGGACGCCATGACGTGGCGTACTCGCTTGCCGCCGGCTTGTTGGGCGATGAAATCGAAACTCCGGAAATCGTGCGCATCGCGGCGATTTCCGCTGGCCAACTGGGCTACGTGGACGAGACCCTGGGCAACTGGAAGCAGTTGTTCCGTATCTCCTCCCCGGAAGACGCGGTTGCGGTGGAAGCCGCCGACACCGTGCTCGCGCTGCTGCAGGCCAGCGGCGACATGGAAGCCGCCATACGCTGGGTCCACGAGGTTCGCGCGGCCATGCCTGCGTACGGCCGCGGTTTCGCCATGCTGTGGCGCGACCGGCTGCTGGCTGGCGACCGCGCTGGGTTGCGCAACCTGGCGTCGGAATCGCCGGCGCTCACTGAGGTCGATGCGCTGGAACTGGTCAAGGAAGCCTCATGGCGCGGCTGCATCATGGCAGCCGCCACGCTGGCAGTCTCGAGCAAACTGGCAAGCAGCGAGCAGGAAGAAGCGGCTGCCTGGCTGAATGCGCAATCGCAGGCATGGGCCGAAGAAGGCAATCGCGCGCTGGAAGAGGGACGCCTGCGCGATGCGGCGGAACGCATCTGCGCGCATCGCCTGCTCACGCCCGATGCGCTGGCCGGCGTGCGCGCGCAGCGCGCGTTTGAACGCGCCATGCGCCTGGGCGTGCGGGCCGCGCTGGTCGCGGGCAATCACAAGGAAGTCATCGACCTTACCGATATCGCGCTCGACACGCAGATCGATTTTCCCGAGCTGCATGCGATGCGCGGACGCGCGGCCGATGCGCTGGGAGACAAGCAGACCGCCATGCGCCACCTCGAACAGGCCGCGGCGGGTGATTCCACCTCGTTCAGCACGCAGCTGCACTTCGCACGGGTCGCCTTCAATGGCGGCTGGTACGGCGAAGCCATCGACGCCTACAAGACGGTTCTGGGCCACGAGGGCGCCGACCAGGGCGCCCGCGACGAGGCCGAGCGCCAGCTTGGCAGGCTCGGGCCGCGCGCGATCCGCGGCGCCCGCGAGATCCTGTCCGCCGGCGATCACCAGGCTGCCTGGAACCTGCTGGACCGCGTGGCGCAGTCGTGGCCCGCCATGACCGAAGTCGACCATGAGAAGCGCCGCATCCTCGCCGTGCTGTACGCGGAATCGCGTGCGCTGGATCCTGCGAGCGCCACCGAGCGCCTGGCCCTGGGCGAGCGCATCGTGAAGCTGGTGCCTGACGATCCCATCGGCCTGCGCCTGGCCGCCGTGGGCGCCATGCGCCTGCACCGCTTCGAGCAGGCCCTGCCGTACTGGCGCAAGCTGCAGGAACGTTCCGAGAATCCGGCGCAGTTCGATCACTACATCCAGCGCTGCCAGGTGTGGATCGAGAAGATCAATCGGAGGAAGGCAGCATGAATCCGCCACTGACTACCGAGAGTGCGGAGGCTGCATCCGACCTACAGGCGGTGCAAGCCCAGTTGGAAGAGATCGTCACGGCGTCGGTGCGGGTTCAAGTCGCGCAGGAGAATCTGCCCCGCGCCCAGGCGCTGGCGTGCGATCACCTGGCAGACTCGAAGGTCCGCTTCCTGCTGCTCAGGCTGAAGGAAGCGGCGGGCCTGAACGAAGGCATGGCCGGGCAGTGAGCCACGCTGCTGCAAGAGTGCCCGGACGACTTTCTGATCGTCCGCTACTGCGCGACCCGGCTGGTGAAGGAACGGCAGATCGATGAGGCCTTGTCCCTGGTCGACCGCCATTTGCCGCCCTCGACGCAGAACCCCGACCGCCTATTCGCCCGGGCCAAGCTGCTTAGCGACATCCGTGCGCACCAGCAGTCCGACGAACTGTTCCGCCGGCTGATTTCGGAGAACACCGATCGCAACATGCGCGTCGAGTTCGCCAAGCGCCTGCGCAAGCGCGGGCTGCTGGCCGATGCGTTCGACGCGATCGCACCCGTCATGAAGCACTTGACGCCGGGCAGCAAGGCGGCGGAACTGGCCAACGACCTGGCCAGCGACTACGCCTTCTACCAGCGCTTTGAATCCGAAGAGGGGTTGGTGGGCAAGGATGTCAGGATCGTGTCGATGAAGCATGCGATCCTGCACTTCCGCGACCGGAAGATCGCCGAACATTCGACGGAGAAGCCGGTTTCCGTGGCGCTCGTGACGGGCAGCCTCGGGCCTGGCGGCGCCGAACGCCAGCTGACGCGGCTGGCGGGCGAGCTGACCCGCCTGGCGGAGTCTCCCGAGCGCCGGCCGGCCGATGTCATCATGATGCCGAAGAAAGTCGAAGTCATGGTGAAGCAGCACACCGAGCCCGCGGGCTCCACCAAGAAGCAGGGGCTTGATTTCTTCCTGCCCGTGCTGGCGAAGGCGCAGATACCGGTCACGGAGATCAACAAGCTGCCGGCGGTGTCGGTGTCCCATCAATCCGTGCCGGAGGGCAGCCTGAGCCGTCTGCTGGAGCAATTGCCGCCTCCGGTCCATTACGGCGTGACGCGGCTGACTCCCGTGTTGCGGGAGAACCCGTTCGACGTGGTGAGCCTGTGGCAGGACGGCACCTGCCTGTTCGGCGCGCTGGCCGCGCTCCTGGCCGGCGCCCCGACCATCCATCTGGTCTTCCGCGGACTGCCGCCGAACATCCGCAAGGACCGCTTCCGCGAAGAGTATCCCGAGCTGTACCAGGCCCTGGCCTTGGTGCCTGGGGTGGTTTTCGTCAGCAACAGCTGCAAGGCCGCGGAGGCCTATTCGGAATGGCTGGGCATCCCGATCACGCGCTTCCATATCCTGTACAACGGCGTGCCCGATCTGTCGACGGATGCGTCGGCCGTGGATGAGGAAAAGTGGCAAGCCTTCCAGGAAAGCACGAACGACGCCACGGAAACGATAGGCGGCGTGTTCCGCCTCGAGCCGGACAAGCGGCCGCAGCTGTGGATCAAGCTGGCGGCCATGTACCTGAAGGACCGTCCGCAAGCGCGCTTCGTCATCGTGGGCGATGGACGCCTGCGCGAAAACATCGAGGCCTTGGCCGAAGAGCTGAGCGTGACGGACAGGCTGTTGCTGGTCGGGCTTTCCAACCACGTCGGCTATTGGTACTCGCAAATGGATGCCAGCGTCCTGCTGTCGCGCTACGAAGGCTTGCCCAACGTGCTGATCGAAGCCCAGCTCGTGGGCGTGCCGGTGATCTCGACCCCTGCCGGCGGCGCTGGCGAATGCTTTGTCGAGAACGAGACCGGCCATCTGCTCAGCTGCGTCGATCACCCGGATCTGCACGAGGCCTGCGAGAAAGTCGCGTCCATGGTGGATCAGGTGCGCAGCAACGAGCAGTTGAGGGAGCACAGCCGCCACCGCGCGCAAAAGCTGTTCTCGCTTGACGCCATGCTGACCAAGTTCATGGGTCTGTGCATGCCTGTGGTGTCCGAGAACGACGAACGCATGGATCTCGAACCCATGCGCTTGATGCAGGCCTGATTGGCGCCCAACCAATCAAGCTGCTGAAACGAAAGGATCTTATGCATATGTACGTCCCGGGTTCGGGGCTGCCGCGCAAGGCAGCCCTGACCATGGTGGTTCTTGCCACGCTGACTCTCGCGGGGTGCCAGCTGCCCCGTTCCGGCCCGATGTTGAGCGAGATGACGGGCGCGCACGATGACAAGGACGTCATCGTGATGCCCGTGTCGCGCGAACTGGTGCAGGCCAGCCGGGTGCCCGACGTGGCCGACTTTCCCGTGCGCTACCGCGATCTGACGCAGGCTGGTTTTGACCGCCTGGTGCCCGGCGACGGCATCAACGTGAAGGTGTGGGAGCGCGGCGGGCTGGGCGTGTTCGCGGCGGATCCCTCGGGCGTGAGCGACCTGGGCAACCAGGAGATAGACACGGCGGGGAATGTGAATTTCCCCATCCTTGGAAAATTCCACGCCGCTGACAAGACCCTGGGGCAGCTGCATGACGCCGTCGTCGCGCGCCTGGCCAGGCTCGTCGTCGGCGCGGACGTCAGCGTGACGCGCGCCGCGGATGCGCGCGGCCAGATGGTGACGGTGCAGGGCAACCTGACCAAGCCCGGCATGTATCCCATCACCCAGACCTCGCAGCGCCTGAGCAGCGCGCTGGCGCAGGCCGCGCCGGTGCAGACGAATCCCGAGCAGCTCGTCATCAGCCTGCGCCGCGACAACCAGGTGGCGTCGGTACGGCTATCGGACATCTATCGCAACCAGAACAACGACATCCTGCTGCGCGCAGGCGACGTCATCACCGCCTATGACTCGAAAGAGTACCTGACCGTGTTGGGCGCGGCCGGCAACCAGGGGCGCGTGGCCATCAGCAAGCGCAACTACAGCGTGCTGGATGCGTTGGCGGATTCCAAGGGCCTGGACGACAAGCTGGCGGATCCGCGTTCCGTATTCCTCTTCACGCCCGCCAAGGCAGGCGCCGTGGGTAAGCCCGATCTGCTGCCGGTGGTCTACCAGTTCGATCTCACGCGTCCGGAGCAGGTGGCGCTGGCGCGCGAATTTACCGTGCATGAAGGCCAGGCCATCTATATCTCGGATGCGCCGTTCACGCAGGTACAGAAGGTCTTGTCGGCATTCCGCGTCACCATGAGCGCCGGCTTCAGCGCCACGCGCGCCATCGACAGCGATTCGGGCGGCTCGTCCGGCATAAGCCAATAGCGTGTCGATGAGCAACGAGGACAGGATCAAGGGCTGGCGCTCGCGCCGTAAGGACAGTAGCTACTCAGTGGGATCCGGCGTCGCGGCCTGGCGCCTGGATCCGGCGGCATTGTTTGAAGCAAAGGCCCCGCCGGCCGTCCTGCTCAAGCCTCTGGTCGCGCGTCTGCAGGGCGAGCCGCACGATTCCGTGGCTGCCCGGCGGGCGGTCTACGAGGCCGTGCAGGCGGAGCTGGATGCGGAGATCGCGCGCAGCGCCGTCGACGAGACGCTGGCCGATTTTTCGCGGCGGCGCCTGCGCGTCATCGTGCGCCTGCTGGAAATGGACATCCGCGACGGCGTCGAGGTGTTCGCGCCCGGCTACATGCCGGCCAGGTTGGCGGCGGAGGACGAGCGCCTGGCCATGGCGCATGCGCGGCGCGTGGAGCGCAGGAAACAGGATGAGGCGCGCGAGGCGCGCCGCCATGCCTCGCGCAACGACATAGCGTTGGAAGTCGAGGTGCCGCAGGACGAGGCTGGCGATCTGGCGATTCTGCGGGAGCGCTTGCAGGATCTGCATCAAGGACACGATCCTAGCCATTCAGTGAAGGTCCGGCCGGTCGGACGCACGTTGTTGGCGATGTTCATTTACCAGCTGCGCGTGATGCATGGCGAGAGCCGGATCGCCCTGGTATGGGCGCTGGTGGGCCCGGTCGTGCTGCTGACGCTGATCTCGTCGCTGTACATCCTGATGGGCACGCACTACATCATGGGCATGGACGTGCAGACGTTCTCGCTGTTGGGGGCCACGACCTGGATCATGTTCCGGCAGATCGCCTTCCGGAGCAGCACGGCCTACGTGTCGGCTCGTGGCCTGCTGAACTTCCAGGGCGTCACGCCTCTGATGTGCGCGCTGGTGCAGGCGCTCATCTACGTGTCGGTGTATCTGGTGGTGTTCCTGGTGCTGATCAGCGCCGGCCATGCCTTGGAGCTGGTGACGCTGCCCAAGAGCTGGCCGGGGTTCCTGCTCTTTGTCGTACTGATGGGATGTTTCGGGGCCGCCCTGGGCGTGCTGTTCGGCTCGATCGCGACCTTCTGGCATTTTTTCCTCAGGCTGGCGCCGATCATTGAACGGTTTCTGCAGATCTTTGCGGCCGTGTTCTTTGTTTCGGAGCAGTTGCCGGAGAATCTGCGCCCGTGGATGCTGTGGCTGCCGTTGGCGCACGGCATGCAGCTGCTGCGCTCGGCCTACTTCGAAGCCTACACCTCGCATGATGCGAGTTTGGGGTACTTCCTGACCTCTTTGGTTTTCTTGATGGTGCTTGCGTTGGCGGCCGAGCGTCTGGCCCGTCCCAATGTTCAGCCGATGTGAGGGAAGAAGATGATCCATCTCAATGGCGTCACTGATGAGCCCTATGCATTCGGCAGCAGGCAGGCGCTGCTTTCCAACGTGGATCTCGAGATACCGGTCGGGCGCTATGCCTTGCTGTCGCCCGCGCCGGAACTGCATCGCCAGATCGTCGATGTGCTCTGCGGCCTGCGCCCGCCGCGCCAGGGCTTCGTCAAGCACGATGGCAACGTGTCGTGGGCGATAGGCCGGCAGGGCTTTATTCGTGGCAAGGCCAACGGCCTGAGCATGATCGACTTCGTCAGCGAGATGTACGAGATCGACGCGGACGCCACGCATGAACTGGTCGCGGACCTGGTCAGCGATCCCGCAACCCTGGCCAAGCCGATGGAGCACTGGCCGCTCTACGCGCGGCAGGAGTTTTCCTTTGCGCTGGCGCTCGCGCCGGCGTTCGATGTCTACGTGATCGAAGGGGCCATCCCTTTCGAGCCTTGCCGTTTCACCCGCCTGTGGCTGGCTCTGTTCGAAGAGCGCCTGGTCGGCCGGACACTCATTCTTTCCAGTTACCGCCAGAATCAGTTGGCGGACTATTGCTTCAAGGGTTTGATTTATGAACGAAGCGCACTCAGCATCGAAGACGACCTCGACCAGTGCATCCGCAGGTTCCCCCCAAGACGGTCAAGGAACGAATCCGGCAGCGCAGGCGACGACGTCCTCGGAGGCGGCTTCGAGGAAACCGGGTTCGGTATCTGAAGGCCGCTCGGAAATCGAACGCCGCCGCCGCGAGCGTCAAGCGGCGCTGCGCGAGCGGCGCCGCCACCGCTGGATCAACGCGCTCATCGTGCTGGTGCCGGTCGCGTGCGCTCTGGTCTATCTGCTGCTCTTCGCCACGCCCCGCTACGAGGCGGAGTCGCGCTTCTTCGTGCAGTCGGCCTCGGGTCAGCAAGGCGGCGGAGGGGCTGCGGCCAGCCTGCTGACCACGGGCAACGCGGGCGGCATGCTGGGCGGTTTCGTGGATGGCTGGGCAGTCGCCGATTTCCTCAAATCGCGCGACGCCATGCAGCAGCTCGACAAGAAGGTCGGGCTGCGCCAGTACCTGATCCGCGCGGGCTTGGACCCGGTGAATCATCTTGCCGAGGATTCCAGCGAGGACGATCTTTTCCGTGCCTACCAGGCCTCCGTGAAGGTCTCCTTCAATGCGCTGGAGCAGATCGACGTGCTGCGCGTGAGCGCGTTTTCCTCGGAAGACGCCGCGCTGCTGTCTCGGGCGCTGATCGAGCTGGCCGAGAGTTTCGTCAGCTCAATGAACGAGAAGGGCGTGGCCGATAAGCTGAAGGTAAGCGAAGAAGCGGTCAAGCTCGCGGAACAGAAGGCGCTAGCCGCCAGAGAAACGCTGACTGCGTGGCGGACCACCCACGGCAACATCGATCCCACGGCCACGGTGACGATGCTGCTGAATCTTTCCAGCCAGCTGGAAGGAGAACTCAATACCGCGCAGATCAATCTCGACAAGATCCGAGCGCTGGGCAATAAGGATCATTTCATGCTGCGGCCCGCCGAGATGCAGGTGACGTCCCTGAAAAAACGGATTGCGGCGGTGCGCCAGCGCCTGAGCGGCGGTGGCAATACGGAAGCGAAGCAGCTCAAGTCGTACGAGGCGCTGCGCAACGCCCAGGCGTTCGCGGATTCGAACCTGACCCTGGCGCAGCAGACCTACCAGCAGGCCATGACGGACACGCTGCGCTTGCAGCGCTACTTGTCCATCATCGCGCAGCCGGTGCCGACGGACCGCCCGAGCAGTCCGCGCACGGGGCTCCTGTTGCTGCAGGCGCTGGCGCTGGGTTTTGTGCTGATGTTCATCGCTCGCGTGGCGTTGGCGTTGTTGAGGGGATTGCGTCATGGTTGATATGGCAATTGCGGATCGTCCCGCCGGTCTTGATGCCACGGCACGCTTGCGTGACGTGATCAAGCAGATTCATTCCTCGGCCGAGCCGCTGAACGACATGCCCATGCTGGAGCCGGCGCTGCGGCAGGCCGCGGATGGCTGGCGCGATGCGCGCCGCCTGCTGGTTTCGCCCTTGGTGCGGGAAGGCAAGCTCGTTCCCGCGATCGCCGCGCTGGAAATCATGGTCGCGGTCTATCCCGCTCGCGCCGATGAACGCCGCCTGCTCGCCAGCCTTTTCGGGCGCACCGAGCAATGGGACCGCGCCATCGCCGAAGCGGACGCTGCCACCGGCATCGAGCCCGGCGCCGCGACCCTGCATGCGGCGCGCATCCAGTTGCGCGTGCAGGCAGGCAGAACGGCCGAGGCCGCCGAGGTCGCCCGCGCGACCAGGAGCCTGGCGGAAAACGAACCTGGCGAAGCTTATCCCTGGCTGATGGCCTTCGTGCGCAACGGCGATGCGGCCGAGGCGGCCGATATGGCGGCGGCGCTGGATCCCCGCGAACTGCCCAACGAGCGCGTGGCGACGATGGCGGTGCGCGCCCTGCTGGAAGACGGCAGGGTCGAGGCGGCGATCCGGTTCGGCGACGCGGCCTTGGCCGCGGGCCATGACTGCGCGGTCCTGCGCTCCTCCCTGGGCCTGGCGCACTTGCGGCGCGGCAACGAAGAGGACCGCAAGGTGCATGCCCTGGCCCACTTCGAGGCCGGCCTGAGCGCGGCGCCCGCGGACGTGAGGCTGTTGACGCTGCATGGCGAGACCCTGCTGCGCGCCGGACGCTACAAGGAAGCCCTGACGCCGCTGAAGCAGGCCATCGACCTGGCGCCGGATCTGGAGCAGACGCGGGCCTTCTATGCGCGCGCGCTGCGCTACACGCTGCAGTACGATGCCGCGGCCGACCAGATGATGCATCTGCTGGAGAAGTCGCCCGAGAAGCAGCTCTGGCAGCGCGCGGCCATCAGCGCACTATCGCAGGCGGGGCGCAAGCAGGAGGCCGAGGCGCTATTTGGCCAGTACGTGGCGCGACGCGGCCAGCGGCTGCCGGAGACCTTCCAGGAGGCCATGGCGCAGCTGGAGGAACGGCTGGACACCGCCCCGATACCGCAGGCGCGCCTGGACTGGGCCTGGTCGATGCGCGGCGACGTCAGCATCGACCGCGCGCAGTGGGAACGCCGCGCGCGCTGGGGCCACCTGGTGGACCACCTGCTGTTCGACTGGCTTGAGTGCCGCGAAGAGAGCGTCGAAGATGCCATGCAGGTGCTGGGAGAACTGGATACCGGCGAGCGCTTCTTTGCGCCGCTGCTGGCGGGGGGCAAGGGCGTGGTGGTCGCCACGGCGCACGTCGGCCCCATGTATGCCGGGTTGATGGCGCTGGAACTGGTAGGCATCCCGTCGCGCTGGCTGGCGACCGCGCCCAGCATTGCGCAGAGCAGCTATTCCGCTGCCTTGATCTCCACCGCGGACCAGACCGAGGCGCAGGTCGCCAAGGCCTGCATGCGCGCGCTGACCTCGGGCTATGTGCTGTGCCTGGCGATAGATGGCGCGGCCAATCCGGCGGCGCCGCGCACCACCTTCGAAGGGCAGGACGTGACGTACTCCAGCTTCGCGTCCCACCTGGCGCATCGCATGGGTGTGCCCTCGGTGTTCTACGCGCCGCGCTGGGAGAACGGCCACGTCGCCTATACGCTGGAAATGCTGCCCGCAGCCCAGCCCGGCGAGGATGCCGACGCGTATTCCCTGCGCTGGCGGCAGGCCTATTTCGAACGGCTCAGGGAGCATCTGGCCGGCCCGCCGGAGAACCTGCGCCTGAGCGGGGGCATCTGGCGCCACGTCACCGCCGCGGACCGGTCCGCGCAGCAATAGGAGAAAGCGTCGATGAAGGCTGCAATGAATTCCGCGCGTTGGCTGCTTGCCCTGGCCATGCTGTACGGCGGGACGGCCGCGGCCGGCGAAGCGTGCAGGAGCCCGGACGAGCACTGTCCGTCCATCGCGGCGCTGCTGCAGCAGCGCGAGGGCTACGGCGCCCAGGCCACGGGGGGCCTGGGCGGAAAGTTCATCGACGTCACGTCCGACCAGGACTCGGGTCCCGGAACGCTGCGCGCCGCGCTGGCGCAGGCGAAGAAAGGACCCACCTGGATACGCTTCGCCTCCGACATGACCATCGTCCTGGATACGCAGCTGCGCGTGCCGTCCAACACGACCATAGACGGACGCGGCAAGCGCATCACCTTGATAGACGACGGGCTGGGCGTGTATGGCAGCCGGAACGTCATCCTCACGCATCTGACGATAGACGGGCGCCTGTCGCGGCTTACGCAAGCCGTGAACGTGGCCAACAACAGCCGCGACGTATGGGTCGACCACATGGATCTTTCGCGCATGTCGGACCGGCTGCTGAACGTGAAGAACGGCTCGACCGATGTCACGATCTCATGGACCAAGTTCCATAATTCGAACAAGGTCATGCTGCTCAACAACATCACCTCGAAGAACCTCTACGCGAATTACGACCGCGATTCCATCGCGCGCGTGACGTTGCACCACAATTACTTCCTCAACACCGTGCAGCGCAATCCCCGGGCGCAGTTCGGCACCTTCCATCTCTTCAACAATCTGCTGGAAGACTGGGACTTCTACGGCATGAGTTTCAGCCTGGAGGCCCGGGCTCTGGTCGAAGGCAACATCTTCAAGAACTCCACGCAGCGCAAATGCGTGGAGCCCGAATTCTTTCCGACAGTGGAAGGAATCAATGTGAATTACTGCCACTACATTCCCATCGCCGCCCAGCGCAGCGCGCTGGAAAATGGCGAATCCGATCGCGGCGCCTATGAGAAACTGAAGTCCCAGCATGGCTACACCCGGGACTACAAGGCCTTCCTGCGCCTGAAGGACAATCTGTATCTGGGCGATGCGAAACCGGTGCTGCAGGATTACCGACCCGAGTCCGCGCCGACGCCGCCTTATTGCTACGGCTACGAAAAGCCCACGCCTGAGCTGGCGGAGAAGATCCGCAAGTTCGCGGGGAACACGGGCGGGGATACGCCGTTGCCGGTGTCCAGGGCCGGATCGGGTTGTCCTGGCTGAGCTTGCCTGGATTGCGCACCCGCGTGGATCGGCGATGCATACAGCCTGGGATTTGTATTATCGAAATACAGTCTGTGGTTTGTACGGCGGGGAAAGGTATCGCCCCGGCGTCTCTCCTGTCATTTGCCGAAAGTACGCGATGAACGCGCTGTCGCTGGCAAAGCCCAGATCGAATGCCACCGCGGTCACGCTCTGGCCGGCGGCCAGCAGATCCACCGCGCGCAGCAGGCGCCAGAGTTGCCGCCAGGCCTGATAGCTCATGCCAGTCTCGCGCTGGAATATCCGAGTGATGGTGCGAGCGCTTGCGCCCGCGCGCCGCGACAGCGCTTCGAGTTCAGGCGGCAGTTCATCCAGATCCAGCACGGCCAGGCGGCGGTCCGTGGGCACGGGCAGCAGCATGGGTTCCTGCCTTGCCGCGCGCAGTTCGTCCATGCAGACGGCCAGCAGATTGCGCGGCGCGCCCTGGGACCAGTCGGTGCCGAATGGCTCCAGGCTGATGCGCTCGAATACCTCGCGCAATAGCGGCGTCATCGAAAGTATGGCGGCAGCGGCCGCAGGCGCCGCGACACGCGCCAGGTCCAGATAGATCGAGCGGTACTCGACCTCGCCGCGGATCAGGACGCGGTGCTCGGTTCCGGGCGGTATCCACGCCACGCGGATGGGAGGCAGCACGGCGATCTGTCCTGGCATCGCGAGGCGGATGGAGCCCGCGTGGGCAAAGAGCAGTTGGCCCCGGCCGTGGCTATGCAGCCCGGAGTCGTGCTGTATCAGGCGCGACGCAATGCCCGTCACCGGCTGCGCCATGGTGTCGGGGTTGAACGCGTCGGTGGGTGCAAGCCTGGCCATTTGTCCGGGTTCCGATATTTGTTGTCGTCCGAGCTACAACGGCGATGGCGGCGTCCGGCTAAAAAACGGGCTCTCCGTTTACCGATGCCGCCATGTTCCGCCGCCCGCCCCTGCCGCTAGTCATCCTGCTGCTGAGTTTTCCGCAGATCGTCGAGACGATATACAGCCCCGCCTTGCCGCTGATCGCAGCAGCCTATCAGGCCGCGCCCGCGGACGCGGCGCAGACGTTGTCGCTCTGGTTTGTGGCCTTCGCCTTTGGCGTGGTGGTCTGGGGCCGCCTGTGCGATCTGTGGGGCCGCAGGCCGGCGCTGCTGGCAGGGCTGGCGCTATACGCGCTGGGCGCGGGCTGGGCCATGGCGGCGGGCGATTTCACGCAGCTGCTTGCGGCCAGGTTGATCGCCGCCTTCGGTGCGGCCGTGGGCTCAATCGTAACGCAGACAGCCCTGCGGGACAGTTATCAGGGCCTGGAGCTGGCCCGCGTCTTCTCCATGCTGGGGATGGCTCTGGCCGTGAGTCCTGCTGTCGGCATGTACGCCGGGCAGGAGATCGCGGCGGCGGGCGGGGTACGGGGCGTCTTTCTCGCGCTCGCCATGCTGGCAGTCGCGCTGCTCGGCGCCAGTGCGTGCCGCTGGCCCGAAACCCGGCCAGAACCGCGCGCGACGCCGCCCTTTTGGCCGACGCTACGCGCCATGCTGCAAGACCGGGCAATCTGGCGCAGCGCGGCGCTGATCGCCATTTTCAATCTCGCGATCTTCGGGTACTACCAGCTGGGTCCGTTCCTTTTTGCCAGGTTGCAGGATTCCTGGCTTGGCTTCGGCGAAAGCGGCCTGGCGCTGGCCGCGGCGTCGCTATGCGGCGCGTTCCTGAACACGGCATTGCTGCGGCGCGGATGCGGGTCTGAACGTCTGGTGCGGTTGGGAATTTCTCTGTTGGCGCTGGGCGCGGCGGTGGTTGCCGTGCTTATCGGGAGCCCCGCGTTTCTCATCGGCATGGCGATTATTTCCGCCGCCTACGCGATCGCGATTCCCAACATCCTGGCCCATGCCTTGCGCGCCCATGCCAATGCCGCAGGCACCGCTGGCGCGATTCTGAGCTTGATCTACTACAACCTGCTGGGGGCTGCGCTGGTGCTTGCCGGACTGGGGCAAAGGCTGGATGTGGTGCTGGGCTGCTGCGCAGTGCTGGCGGCCGCAGCATATGCGATGAAGGCGCGGAAAATCCAAGATCAATGATGGGGCCGCTGCCGGTGGTGCAACCGGTCCCGTTCAAACAACGGCCGTCGGGCTCTCAGCTCAGATGCACCGACGATGCGATCCCCTGATCCGCCATCTTCGAATAAGGACAGATCGATTCGGTCTCGTGGACCAGCGCCAGGGCCAGGTCCTTGGTGATCCCCGGCAGGGAAATCTCCAGCCGGGCCTTGATGCAGAACAGGCCGTCGAACGCTTCGCGCGCGAAGGTGGTGGTGCAGTGCACGGCGAAATCCGCGGGCAGCGGGACACGGTTCTTGAGAGCAACCAGCTTCATGGCGCCATGAAAGCATGCGGCGAACCCGGCCGCGAACAATTGCTCGGGATTGGTGCCGCCGCCATTTCCGCCCAGCTCCTTGGGCAGCCTGAGTTCGAGTTCCAGTTCACCGTCATTGGAGATCACGCGGCCGGACGATCTGCCGTGTCCGGAGGCGCCGCCGGTTACGGAGACAGTGGTCGTGTACAGGGGAAGGTCTTCTGTGCCGACATAGGGTTCCAGAAGCGAAACAGAGGGCGCGGTGGGGGCTTTCATGGGGGACTCCTCAAGTGCGGAAAAGCGGGTTGTTGTTTTTGCCGCGGCCACTATAGAGTTGTCCCCGCCGGGCGAAAAGACAGAATTTCTGTTCTGGCCGGCATCTTTTTTTATACCGGTTACCCTGGTTTCCTAGGCGCTTTTGTTGACCTTGGCTAGCCTGTGCAGCTCGTCCGCATCGAGGATGGCCAGCCCGCCATAGTAGGTCTCCAGCACGCCCGCGCGGGCGAGCCTCGCAAGCGCGGCATTGCAGCGTTGCCGTGAAATGCCGCACAGGCCTGCGATTTCCTCCTGGGAAACCTTCAGGCGTCCATTCGTGTCGGAATGCTTTTCCGCGTTGAGCTGCGCGGCGACGGCGCGCGCGACCGTCGTGTCGACGTCGAGCAGCACGTTGGAGGTGAAGCTGCTCATCAGCCAGTCCACGCGCTGCGCCAGGTGCATCATCAGCGCCTTGGTGAATTCGATGTTGTTGTTCCAGAGGCGTTCACAGGTCTCGCGCGGCAGTATCACGATCAGGCTGGGCCTGAGCGCGACCACCTCGTATTCGAACCGTTCGCGGCGGATCATGGTGGCTTCGCCGAACCAGCTGCCGGTGCTGAATCCCGCGAGCGAAAGCGATTTGCCGTCGGCGCCGGGCGAGGACCATTTCACCAGCCCTTGCACCACGCCATACCATCCGGGCGACCGATTGCCCGCGCGGAACAGGAATTCGCCCGCGTCCAGCGACACGACGCGCAACTCCGCGCGGATCAGGTCGCGTTCGAGTTCCGGCAAGCCCTTGTACCAGGGGACGACGTCGAGCATCTTGTCCACCGCGCCTTGCGCGCGCCTCCGCCGTGCGCTCAAGGGTTCGTCGCCGGCGTTGGCAAGCCGTTCACGCATGTGTGCCTCCTTCGTAGCCGTTGTGATGCCGCTCAGGTAAACCCTAGGGTGCTTTGTCACCATGATGACTGTCCGCTGTCTTGGGCCGGCACCAGAATAGTCGAGGTTCAAAACGCCAAAACCCACAAGAGGAGACAAGCATGTTGCCCATGCAAGGCATGATGTTCCGCGGCGCCCTGGCCTGCGGCCTGGCCGTGTCGCTGCTGCACGCCCCTGCGGCCCAGGCGCAGATTTCAGACGATGTTATTCGAATCGGCTTCATCACCGACATGTCGGGCGTGTACTCGGGGCCGGATGGCCCCGGCGGCGCCGAGGCCATCAAGATGGCGATCCAGGAGATGGGCGGCGCGATCAACGGCAAAAAAATCGAACTGGTGACCGCCGACCACCAGAACAAGGCGGACATCGCCTCGGCCAAGGCGCGCGAATGGTTCGACCAGATGGGCCTGGACATGCTGATAGGCGGCACCAACTCCAGCACGGCGCTGGCCATGTCCAAGGTCGCGGCCGACAAGAAGCGGCCCATCATCGTGGTGGGCGCGGGCGCTCCGGCGCTGACCAACGAACAATGTACGCCGTACACGCTGAACTACGCCTACGACACCGTGGCGCAGGCCCGCGGCACGGGAGCGGCGGTCGTCAAGGCTGGCGGCAAGAGCTGGTACTTCCTGACCGCGGATTATGCCTTCGGGCACGCGCTGCAGGCGGACACGACCACGGTGGTCAAGGCCGGCGGCGGCACGGTGGTGGGATCGGTCAAGCATCCGCTTTCGGCCAGTGACTTCTCTTCGTTCCTGTTGCAGGCGCAAAGCAGCAAGGCCGAGATTCTCGCCCTGGCGAATGCCGGCGCCGATGCGACCAACTCGATCAAGGCGGCCAATGAATTCGGCATTACCAAGACCATGCGCCTGGCCGGCCTGATCATGTTCATCAACGACATCCACGCCATGGGGCTGACCGCGTCGCAAGGCATGTACTTGACGGATAGCTGGTACTGGAATGCGTCGGATGAGACCCGCGCTTGGGCGCGCGCGTTCTTTGAAAAACGCAAGGCCATGCCTTCCTCGCTGCAGGCGGCCGACTATTCCGCGGCGCTCCAATACCTGCGCGCGGTCAAGGCCACGGGTACGGATGACGCCGATCGCGTGCTGGCCTATCTGCGCGAGAACAAGCTGAACGACGTCTACATCAAGAACGGCGTGGTCCGGCCGGATGGGCGTGTCGTGCACGATATGTACCTACTGCAGGTCAAGACGCCGGAACAGTCCAAGGAGCCTTGGGACTACTTCAACGTCGTGCAGACCATCGACGGCAACCAGGCATTTACCACCAAGGAAGAGAGCCGCTGCGCGCTCTGGAAGTGAACCTCATGAGCAAACGCAAAGTCATCGTGACCATCGCCCCGACCGGGGGCATGGCATTCAAAAGCCAGAATCCGCACCTGCCCACGCAGCCGCTGGAAATCGCGGAGGACGTGTATCGCTGCTATAACGCCGGCGCCAGCGTGGTGGCGCTGCATGCGCGCCGTCCCGACGACCAGGCGACCTGCGATGCGTCGGTGTACCGGGAAATGAACCGGCTCATCCGCGACCGCTGCGACATTGTGCTGAACAACTCCACCGGCGGCGGGGTGCATGGCGACATGGTCAAGGAGACGTCTCCGGGCACATGGGAGATCCTGTGGGAAGAACGGCTCAAGGGCATGGACGCCGGCGCCGAGATGTGCACGCTGGACGCCACGACCTTGAACCTGGCGTTTGGCGACCGTGAATACCTGATGAATACGCCGCTCACCAAGGCCCGCGAACTCGCTGTCGGCATGCAGGCGCGCGGCATCAAGCCCGAATGGGAGGTCTTCAGCCCCACTCACATCCTGCAGGACGCCACGACGCTGATCGAAGAGGGGTTGGACGAAGGCCCGCACTTCATCAACCTGGTCATGAACGTGCACCGCAACTTCCAGAACGCCATGCCGTTCTCTGTCCGGCATTTGCAGATGATGGTGGATCTGCTGCCCCGGAACAGCATCTTCTGCGTCAGCGGCATCGGGCCCGCGCAGCTGGAGGCCAACATCGCCGCCCTGCTCCTGGGCGGCCATGCGCGGGTTGGCCTGGAAGACAACCTGTACTACCGCCACGGAGAACTGGCCACCAATGTCCAGCTGACCGAGCGCATCGTGCGCGTCATCCGCGAAATGGACATGGAGCCCGCCACGCCCGCGGAAGCGCGCGAGATCCTGGGCTTGCCGCTGAAGAGCGGGGTCCGGCCCGAGTTCGCGCTCTGAAAAGGAAATGCCATGAGCCATTCGTTGCAAGGAAAACACGTCCTCGTCACTGCGGGCGCACAAGGCATAGGCCTCGCGATCGCACGCAAGTTTCTGGAGTCGGGCGCCGAGGTGCATGTCTGCGATGTGGATGAAGCCGCGTGCAAGGCGGCGGCGGCCGCGCATCCGCGCCTGGGCGTCAGCGTGACCGACATATCCAGCGAAGCGCAAGTCCTGGCCATGTTCGGCGAGCTGTCGGATAGGTGGGGCAAGCTCGATGCGCTCATCAACAATGCGGGCGTGTCCGGTCCGACCAGCCGTCTGGAGGAGACTGCGCTGGATGCGTGGCAGCGCACGCTGGATGTCAATCTGACCGGAACCTTCCTGTGCGCGCGCAGCGCGGTGCCGTTGCTGCGCGCGGCAGGCGGCGGATCCATCGTCAATATCTCGTCGGTGGCGGGCCGCCTGGGCTTCTCGCTGCGCTCGCCCTATAGCGCCAGCAAATTCGGACTGGCTGGCCTGACGCAGACCTGGGCGATGGAGCTGGGGCCGTCGAACATCCGCGTCAATTCCGTGCTGCCAGGCGTGGTGTCTGGCGACCGTGTCGAACGGGTCATCGCAGCCCGCGCCACTGCCGGTGGCGTGAGCAACGACGCGATGCGCGCGCAGCTTGTGGATAAGGTGTCGTTGCGCCGCATGACCAGTCCGGAGGACGTGGCCAATCAGGTCGCCTTCCTGTGTTCGGATGAAGGCGCCATCATCAGTGGGCAGAGCATTTCGGTCTGCGGCAACGTGGAGTATCTGGGCTGAGCCGCCGATCGCGCCATCGCCGATGACGCGATCGGAACTCTGCTGCGCTACTTGCCGCTGCGCTGGAAGTCACCCGGCTTCCAGCTCTTGTCGAAGGCGGCCGCCTCCGGCCCGTAGATACGGAAGTAGGCGAACCAGCCCTGGCCGGGATTGGTCTTGATCCAGCGGCTTTCCTGGCCCGCCGGGGCCTTGGGTCCGAAGTAGAGCGTAAGCGGCTTGCTCTGATCCACGTCCTTGAGCTCGAACAGCGAGCGCAGCGCGGCCTTGTCCTGGTCGGTCTGCACCTGTGAACGGGTCTTGCTGTCGTACAGCGTGATCGACCAGAACAGCTTGCCCGGCACCGGCTGCGGCACGACCAGCGTGTATTGCTTGCCGCCGTCCAGGTAGGCGCCTTGCGCGTCGCGCGCGCCCAGCCAATAGAGCGAGCCCGCGCCGGCGTCGCGGCGGAACATGGCGGGCGAGGCCACGATGGCCTGCGCGAACCAGCGGTCGCGGGCGTCCATGTCCATGCCGGATGTGGTCTCGAACTGCGCGCTGCCTGGCACCAGGCCGACCCATTCCCAGCGACGGTCGGGCCAGGCCTTGCGGTCGGCGCGGTCGCTGTCGAAGGCGGTCACCAGCATCTGGTCGCGCCCCAGGCGGGCGGCCTTGGTCAGCGTTTCCTTGAGCTTCGCGTCCGGCTTGAAGGGCTTGCCCTTTTCAATGCCCAACTCGCCCAGCAGCCCATACATGGGTCTTGCGGCAATTGCGACCGGCTCCTCCTGAACGATCTTGTTCAGCACCTCCCAGAACTGGAAGTTGTCTTCCCATTTCAGCGAGGAACTGTCCATGGCCATGCGCGTCGTGTCCACCGCAGCCAGGGGCTGGCCGGCCGCGCCTTGTTCGGTCCAGGGATGGATCTTGACCGCGCGCAGGGCGTCCAGCGCCTTGGGAACGTCGCCGCCTATCGGCATGGCACGCAGCGCGAGCAGGTTTTTCAGCGAGGGCGAACGGCCTACGTGATAGCCCTCGGGTACTTTTCCCTCATATCCCGGCGGGAGCACCAAGTGTTTGCCGCCCTTGCCTGCGTCGGGCCCCGGCAGGCCCAGGTCCTGTACCCAGCCCTGATTGTGGTCGTTGACCAGGCCGATGTAGGGGCCGGGCGGCAGCTCGATGACCACGGGGCCCTGGCTCAGGTCAATGACGGCCGAGCCGTAGGGGGTGTCGGAGTTGAGCGTGAAGCCGACCTGTCGGGGGCCGGCCGCGGCGATGCCCCATTGCTTGCCGTCCTCGATACCGACGGCGCGGTTGCCGTTGAAGATGCCTTCCACCGAGACTGTGGGATACCAATAGCGGTACGCAATCAGGGCGCGCTGCAGCGTTTGGTCGGCGCGCACCTGTTGCGAGGTCTGCGGCGTGGGATAGCCGCGCTCGTAGCGGTAAGGCGTTGCGTCCTTGGCATGCGCCGCGCCGGCGCATGCCAGCGCCAGCGCGACGGTCAGGGTACGGTTCATCATGGTGTTCCGGTCTCCAGACTTCAGGTTGGGGAGAAAAAGGCGGGTTGTCGTTCCAGGTAAAAATGTCCAGGGAGACCTAGCGCGCGGCCTCGATGTCGTTGAGTTTCCAGGTCTTGTCGAACCAGGCTTGCAGGGGGCCATAGAGGCGGAAGATCACCATCCAGCTCTTGCCGGGTATGGTCTGGATCCAGTTCTGTTCCTTGCCCGCGGGCGCCTGGGGACCGAAATACAGATCGACCGAACCGTCCGCGTTGGCGTGCAGCTGCTTTTCGCTGGACAGGCTGGGGAACGGCTGGTCCGTCTGCAGCATGGAGCGCGTCTGCGTGTCATAGACCACCACGGACCAGAAGTCCTTGGCAGGCACGTTGGGCGGAACGCGCAGCACGTATTGGCGGCTTCCATCCAGCGGCTTGCCTTGCGCGTCATAGTTGGCCGCGGCGTATTGCGATCCGATGCCCGGCATGGCAACGGCCATGGCCGGGGTGTCTATGGTCGCGGCATAGAAGAACATGGTGCGGGCGTCGAAATTGCGCGCGCCGTCGTTCAGCCATTCATAGCTGCCACCGACGAATGGCGTGTTCCAGTGCCGGTCTGGATAGATGCGCGTGGCGGGATCGCGGTTGGCGAAATCGATGGCGCGCGCCGTGGCGTTGCCCACGGCCACGGCGTCGGTCAGGATGGCCTTCATGCGCGCGTCGGGTTCGAAAGGTTGGCCCTTGCGCATCCCGATCGCCGCATACAGGCCGGTCATGTCGGCACCGTAGGCGCATGCCGGCTCTTCCTGGATGATCTGGTTCACCTCGTCGAAGAATGCGTAGTTGTTGGCGTGAATGGTGTTCATCACCTTGCCGGAAAGGTTGATGAAGCGCGTCGGCGGTGGCGCGCCTGCTTGGCTGTAGGGATAGACGCGCAGGCCGGCCTTGACGCCCTGCACGCCGGGCGCCGGATCGCCGTTTTTCATGAAGGCCCGGCCGAACAGCAGGTTGCCGTAAGTGGGGGAATGCTGCACGAAATAGCCTTGGGCTGGCAGCGGGCCCTTGTAGCCGGGCGGCACGAACAGGTACTTGCCGCCTTTGCCCTTGTCGGGTCCGGCATTGCCCATGTCGGTCACGTAGCGGAACCAGAAGTCGTCGACCACGCCCAGGATGCCCGGCGGGGTCTCCACGACCACGGGGCCGTTCTTCAGGTCCATCCAGTTCCAGAAGTACACGGTCTCGGTGTTGGCCGTGAGGAACAGGGAGCGCGAGTCCATCAGCGTTTCGAAAATGCCGACGGTGCTGCCGGTGGCACCTGCCTCGCGCAGCCCGGCGCGGATCGAGACCATGGACGCGCCGGGGATGCCGTTCAGAAACGCCTCGACGCCGCGCAGGAAGTCGAGATTGTCATAGACCTTGCGGGCGGTGTCCGGGGTGGGCACGCCATCGAAGAATTCCAGGCGGCCGATGCGGGTCTCGACGTTGGCCGGCGTCAGAATCTGCGGCGGCGTCGGCGTGCTCATCTTGTAGCCGGCGGAATGCTCCGGCGGCCCGGCGCAGGCGGTCAGCAGGGCTACGGCGGCCATGGCCAGGACGCGCGGACAATTGCGGCGGGCAGTAAGCATAAGGTCTCCACGAACAGGAACGCGGGAAGACACTGCCGTCCACAACACGGCGGCGCGACCTCGTTCCTTGCGTTTCAGTACAGTTCAAGATGACCAGCACGAGCAAAGCGACGAGCGTCGCATGTCGTTCAGTTTCCGATCAAACAGGGACGGCGTCAATATCCCGGATCGGGAGCGCTCAGCCCGCCCGCGCCACGCCGCCGGCGGGGTCCGGGCCGCCGGGATCCGGTCGCGGTTGCGAGCCTGTCATTCTGTCGGCGAAACGCTGTGTCAGCAGGGGGGCGCCCAGCGAGGTCAGGACGACCAGCATCAGGATCACGTTCAAAACCGGCAGGTCTATCAGTGGCCGCCCGGCCGAATTGACCGTCTTGTAGGCGACGGTGGCGGCTGCCAGCGTGGCGGCGACCTGCGGCAATGTCAGGCTCCACACCAGCCCGATCTCGTTGCGGCTGTAGCGGAACGGCAGTCCCACCCCTATCGCCGCCAGGAGCTTGGCCAGCAACAGGGCGGCCAGCAGGCCGAACGCCAGCAGCGGCTGTTCGACGAAGGTGCGCAGCGCTTCGATGGGATGCAGCAGCATGCCGGTCACCATGAAGAACGCGGGAATCAGGAAGGTATCGCTCAGCACTTTGAGCACGCCGGCGTTGCTTGGGTGAGGCGTGGCCTGGCGTGCCGCGATGCCAGCCAGAAAGGCTCCCACGATGCCGTCCAGGCCGAACAGCTCGGCCGCCTGCGTGGCGCACGCTACGGCCAGGAACAGAATCATCAGGCGCGATTCGTCGCGATGCATGCGGGCCAGCAGCCAGCTCAACACCCAGCGCCCGCCGAAGATCACCAGCGGAATGAAGATCGCCACTTGCAACATCTGCATGTCCAACGCCGCCACCGAGAATCCGCGGCGGTGCGTCACCAGGCACACGGCCAGCACCAGCATGGCGGCGATGTCGGTGAACACGGTGGCGCCGGAGGTCGCCATGACGCTCAGGCGCTCGCCCAGTCCGAGGCGCGCGGCCACCGGGTAGGCCAGCAGTGTGTGGGAGGCGATCAGCGATCCGATCAATAGCGAGGCGTTGACGGTATAACCGCAGCCGCGGGCGATCGCATAGCCCATCGCCAGGGGCAGGCCGAAGGTCAGCAGGCCGAACCAGAGCACCTGCGCTTTCGCTTGCCGCAGCTTGGAAAAATCGATGTCGTAGCCGATGAAGAACAGCAGCAGCGCCACGCCCAGCTCGGATATCAGCTGGGTCAGCGGCGTGTCGGGCCGCAGCAGCCCGATGCCGGCAGGGCCCAGGATCAGTCCGGCGATCAGGAAGCCGATGACGCCGGGTATGCGCGCGCGCTCGCAGAGCAGCGGCACCAGCAGGAACAGCAGCAGCCACAGCAGGAAGCGCGTAAAGGGCGCCAGATGGGTGAAGAATTCGACCGCCGTTTGCGTCCAGGGCATGACCGGCTCCGGCTAGGACTCTTTGGGACAACCGCGACAGCACCCGCGTCTTGCTGCGCGAGTTTGTGCCGGAAGCGGAAAATGGTCAAGAAGCGCGGCGCGGCCGCCGCAAGGACCATGCCGGAACGTTCCAAAAAACCTGAACGTCAGTTCGATCCGGGCGAATTGTTTGGCGCATCCGGAAGTTCTAGACTGGATCCGTACATGCATTGTGTACCGCTGGCTGTCGCATAGCGGTTTTGCAGCGACGGCGGGAGGTCCTGATGAATCAGGTCGAGACCTTTGCCACCATGCCGATGTGGGCGGGGTTCGTAGGCTTTGTGCTGGTCGTGCTGGCGCTGGATCTCTACGTGCTGGGCGGCCGGCATGCGCATCGCGTGCGGCCGCGGGAAGCGCTGTTCTGGGTAGGCGTGTGGATGACGCTGGCCGCGTTGTTCGGCGCCCTGATGTGGTGGTATCTGGACGCCACCCTGGGGCGCGACATTGCGCACCGGAAAACGCTGGAGTTCTACACCGGCTACCTGATCGAACTGTCCCTGTCCGTGGACAATATGTTCGTGTTCTCGCTGATCTTCGGCTACTTCGCGGTGCCGCTGGAATTGCAGCGCCGGGTACTGTTGTACGGCGTGCTGGGCGCCATCGTGATGCGGGTCGGCATGATTCTGGCGGGCGTCTGGCTGCTGTCGAAGTTCGACTGGCTGTTCTACGTGTTCGGCGTGCTGCTGGTGGCGACGGGGGCGAAGATGCTGGCCCGGGCGGACCATAAGCCGGACATCGCCCGCAATCCGCTGGTGCGCCTGCTGCGCTCGTCCATGCGCATCACCAAGGACTATCACGGCGAATCGTTCTTCGTGCGCATAGGCGGCCTGCGGCATGCCACGCCCATGTTCGTCGTGCTGCTGATGATAGAGGCGAGCGACGTGGTGTTTGCGGTCGACAGTATCCCCGCCATCTTCGCCGTCACCACCGACCCGTTCCTGGTCTTTACTTCCAACATCTTCGCTATCATGGGCCTGCGGGCGCTGTACTTCCTGCTGGCCGACATGCGGGAGCGTTTCCGCTACCTCAAGCACGGACTTGCCGCGGTGCTCATCATCATCGGCGGCAAGATGCTGGCCGCGCCATGGTTCCATGTGCCGGTGCAGTGGTCGCTGGTGGCGGTAGGCCTGATCTTGCTGGCATCCGTGGGCGCCAGCCTGATTCTGCCCAAACGGGCCGCGGCCAGGGCCGCGCGCCACAAGGGTTGAGCCCCACGAACCGGAGATCTGTCATGAACACGATCATTCTTGCCACCGATGGGTCCAGCCACAGCGATGCCGCGGCGCGCTATCTGGTTGATGGACCTTTGCTGAACCGGGATTTCACGGTGCACGTATTGCATTGCGAGCCCGATGTGACCGGCGACGTCAAAGCCTTCATCGGTCAGGCCGACATCGACGCCTGGCATCACGAAGAGAGCGACAAGGCAATGAAGTCCGTGGTCGAAATCCTGAGTGCGGGCAACATCGGCTTCGAATGCCACGAGCTTACGGGCCACACGCCGGACAAGATCGTGGCGCACGCGGTCAAGGTGGGCGCCGCGGCCATCGTGATGGGTTCGCACCATCGGGCGCCATTCCTGGACGCCCTGTTGGGGTCGGTGTGCTCGCGGGTCATCGCCCACGCGCCCTGCCCCGTGCTGCTGATCTGAGGGGCCGCGGGGGGCGGCGCCGGGCCGGGCAGTGTTATCTTCAGCGTATTTTCCTGCAATACGCATGCGCTTCATGCCCGACGACGTCTCCCTTTCCCCCGATACCGCGCCCGCAGGCGAGCCTGCGGCATACCTGCGGCCTTTCGTCCAGAACGCTGGCACCCGGCGAACCCTGCATTTCACGCAGCAGGAAATCCAGAGCAGCATGTCCACGCTCAATCCCGATGCGCTCGAACTGGAGTACACGCGGATGATGATGGGCTTCGTGCTCTTCAAACCGGACCCCGCCCGCATCCTGATGGTGGGGCTGGGGGGCGGCTCGCTGCCCAAGTTCTGCCATCGCTACCTGACGGACAGCGCCATCGAGGTGGTCGAGATCGATCCTGCGGTCATCGCCTTGCGCGACGCCTTCATGGTGCCGCGCGACGACGAACGGTTCCGAGTGGTCCAGGCGGATGCCGCGGACTACATGCGCGGCTTGTCGGGGCATGCCGACGTGATTTTCCTGGACGGGTTCGGCGTCGGCGGGATACCCGGTCCGCTGTGTTCGGCCGGGTTCTATGCCGATTGCCTGCGCGCCCTGCGCGAGGACGGCATCCTGGTGATCAACTTCCACGTCAATCACCCGGATCATCATGAGTACATGGACCGGGTGCGCGCCTCGTTCGGCTCGTCCATGTTCGAGGTGGTGGACGACGACATGACCAACAGCATCGTGTTCGCCTGCAAGGGCGATCTGCTGGACGATCCCGCCGCGGCGCAGCTGCGGCGGCCGGCGTCCATGCCCAAGGACGCCTGGCGCCAGTTGATGCCGACGATGAAGGTCATCGGCGCGACGCTGGTGCTGAGATAGCGCTCCATGCTCAGCTGCGGCGTAATGGCGCCAAAGCCCTAGTCCCAGGCCGCGGCCAGCCCTTCTGGACTGACTTCGCGCCCGTTGCGCTCCAACGCCGCGATTTGCGCCATGTCCTCGTCCGTCAGCCGCAGATCCTGGGCCAGCAGGTTGCTGGCCAGGTTCTCGCGCTTGGTCGATGACGGAATGACGGCATGGCCCAGCTGCAGGGCCCAGGCCAGCGCGACCTGCGCGGGCGTGGCGTCGTGGCGTTGGGCGATCTGGCCGATGACCGGATCCTTCAGCACCTTGCCGTAGGCCAGCGTCATGTACGACGTGACCTGGATGCCTTGTTCCCGCAGGAAGGCGGCGAGCTTGCGGTTCTGCAGGTAGGGGCTGAGTTCGATCTGGTTGGTGGCGATCTGCTCGCGGCCCACCGCGGCGATGGCGGCGCGCGTTTCGGCGATGGGGAAGTTGGAGATGCCGATCTGGCGGGTCAGGCCCTGCGTCTTGGCCTCGGCCAGCGCGCTCATGAATTCCTCGACGGGCACGCCGTTGCCGGGCGCGGGCCAATGGATCAGGGTCAGGTCCGCGTAGTCGCTGCGCAGTTTGGCCAGGCTGTCCTTCAGGCTGGGGATGAGCTTGTCGCGGGCGTAGTTCGGAACCCAGATCTTGGTCGTGACGAATAGTTCATCGCGCGGCACGCCGGATTCGGCGATGGCATGGCCGACCTCGGCTTCGTTTTCGTAGATCTGCGCGGTGTCGATGGCGCGGTAGCCGAGATCCAGCGCGTTGCGCACGGAATCGATGACGGCCTGGCCCTGCAGGCGGAAGGTGCCGACGCCAAAGGCGGGAATGCTCATGGGTAACTCCTGGGGAGGTTCGCGGATCCGGGCGCGGGGCCCGGGAATGCTTGCAGTGTGCCCGTCGGATACTTGCGGAAAAAGTCCGGTATGCACGAAAGACTTTTGATATAAATGCAAGAATGAAGACGACGCTCGACGAAATGCAGGTCTTTATCGCCATCGTGGACAGCGGTTCCATCACCGCTGCCGCGGACGTGCTGGGACAGACCGTTTCCGCCGCCAGCCGGACCATGAGCCGGCTGGAAGAGAAGTTGCAGACCACGCTGATGCGCCGGACCACGCGGCGGCTGGAACTGACCGAAGAAGGCCGGGCCTATCTGGAGCAGGCGCGCAAGATCGTGGCCGCCGTGGAGGAAAGCGAGGCGCTGATGAGCCTGCGCCGCGACCAGCCGGCCGGACTCTTGCGGGTGGATGCGGCGACGCCCTTCATGCTGCACGTGATCGCGCCGCTGGCGCCGGGCTATCGCACGCGCTATCCGCAGGTGGAACTTGAACTGAACAGCAACGAAGGCAACATCGATCTGCTGGAACGCCGCACGGACCTGGCCATCCGCATCGGGCACCTGAAGGATTCCTCGCTGCACGCGGTGCGGTTGGGCCATAGCCGCATCCGCGTGCTGGCCAGCCCCGGCTATCTGGCCGCGCACGGCACGCCGAGGCGGGTGGCCGATCTGGCCTCGCACACCTTGCTGGGCTTCAGCCAGCTGGAGGCGCTGAACGAATGGCCCTTGCTGGAGGCCGATGGCCAGGCCCTGCACGTCAAGCCGCAGGTGCGCGCGTACAGCGGCGAAACGCTGCGGCAGCTGGCGCTGAACGACGGCGGCGTCGTTTGCCTGTCCGACTTCATGACGCGCGGCGACCGCGATAGCGGCGCCTTGCAGCAACTGCTGGTGAAGCAGACGCAGGACGTGCGGCAGCCGATCAACGCGGTGTACTACCGCAACACCGCGATTTCGTCGCGCATCAAGTCCTTCATCGACTACATGGCGCAGGCGCTGGGCCCGCGCGGCTTCGAATAGCGGCGCGGGCGCCGCCGGTTCAGGCGCGTTCGCCGCTGACCGATTCGTACACCAGCGTTGCCAGCGTCAGGTCTTCCAGCGCGCTGCCCACGGCCTTGAATACGGTGATTTCCTGGTCGTTGCGGCGGCCCGGCAATTGGCCGGCAGCCAGCTGGTGCAGGTCGCCGCGGATGTCCTCGCGCTTGAGCGCGCCGGCCTCGAAGGCGGCAAGCAGGTCGCCGGACTTGGTGGGGGCCTCGCTGGTATCGACGTAGACCGAGGTGCCGTCGAAGCAGGCCGCGTCCGTCTCGCGCATTTCGGGCTTGAAGCTGCCGATCAGGTCCAGGTGTACACCGGGGCGCAGCCAGGCGCCGTGGATCAGCGGCACGGTGGACAGGGTGGCGCAGCTGATGATGTCGGCCTGGCGCGCGGCGCTTTCCAGGTCGGCGGCGACTTCGGCGTCAAAGCCCTGCGCGCGCAGCTCGCCGACCAGCTTTTCGGCGCCGGCCGGACGCACGTTCCAGACCAGCACGCGCTGGATCGCGCGCACGGTGCGCATCGCTTGCGCCACCAGGCCGGCAATGCGGCCGGAGCCCACGATGAGCAGCGTGCTGGCGTCGGCGCGCGCCAGATAATCCGCGCCCAGCGCGGCCGCGCCCGCCGTGCGGTACACGGTGACGATGTCGCCATCCACCTGGGCGATCGGCACGCCGGTGGTGGCGCTGTACAGGTTGTAGGTGGCGTGCAGGCCGGGCAGGCCCAGATGGGTGTTCTCGGGGAAGATGTTGATGATCTTCACGCCGAAGTAGCCGCGGTCGCTCCAGGCCGGCATGATCAGCGAGGTGCCGTGCGCGTTGCCCGACTGGATGGCGTGGACGTGCCGCGGCGGCACGGTGGCGCTGCCGCGGAAGGCTTCCCGCAAGGCGGGAATGACGGCGTCGAAGGACAGGGCGTTGCGGGTCTGTTCGGTGTCGATGAAGCGCATGGGTTCTTGCCTGCTGCGGGGTCGGTCTATCTGAGGGCCAACAGGCAGTCTAGCAGCGCAGGCGGCGCTCGCGCCGCGCCGATGCGCGGGCGGGCGCGGTTTCTAGTCGATGGCGGCCGTGGGCAGCGGATCGCCCGCGCCGGTGCGTTCGACGATCAGCTTGTAGTGCTGGGGGTTGCGGTGCTTGGCGAAGTTGAACACATGGTCGCGGAAGGCCTGGCCCATGGCCAGGTCGATGCGGGCGGTGATCACTTCGTCTTCTTCGCCGCTGGAACGCGCCACGATCTCGCCGGACGGCGCGACGATCATGGAGCTGCCTATCATGTGGTGGCCGTCTTCATGGCCGCATTTGGCCGCTGCGCCGACCCAGACCGCGTTCTGGTAGGCGCTGGCCTGCAGCACGATCTCGTGCGTGGTGGTACGCAGGTGCGCGGGCTCGTTCCAGTGGATGTTCAAGGACGGCGTGTTGTAGCCCAGCACGATCAGCTCGGCGCTTTGCAGCGACATGACGCGATACGTCTCGGGCCAGCGGCGGTCGTTGCACAGGCACATGCCGATCTTCACGTCATGGGTTTCCCAGACGCCGAAGCCCAGGTCGCCGACTTCGAAGAATTTCTTTTCCAGGTGCTGGAACGGCGCGCCGATCTTGTGGTCCGAGTGGCCCGGCAGGTGGATCTTGCGGTACTTGCCGATGATTTTGGCGCTGCGGTCCACCAGGATCGCGGTATTGAACTGGCGGCCTTCGGGCGTCAGTTCGGCATAGCCCAGGTAGAAGCCGATGCCCAGTTCGCGCGCGGTGTCGAACAGCGGTTGCACGTCGGCGTTGGGCATGCTTTTTTCGAAGTAGCGCTCCACGGCTTCGGCGTCTTCCATCCAGTAGCGCGGGAAGAAGGTGGTCAGCGCCAGCTCGGGGAACACGACGAACTCCGCCTTGCGGGCGGCGGCCTCGCGCATCATGTCGACCAGGCGGCGGACCACGGCCGCGCGCGTATCGGCAAGGTTGACTGCGCCCATCTGGGCGACCGCCAGGCCCATCTTGCGGGCGGGGTATGCATTACTCACGGTGTGGATCTCCAGGCTGAAGGCGCCAGCATGCATGCACGGGCGGAAATCCGGAACCGGGCGCCGCGCTTGCACCGCGCGCCGCGCGGAATCGCGCGCTTCACGCTAAGGCCATGATTCAGCGGGGAATTTCGCCGGTCGGGCAGAGGCCGCCGTGGCGCCATGCATAACGCTGCGTCATGGAGGCCGTGCAAAGTTTTATATCGGGTTTCCCCGTATGCCAGCCCTCAAAGCGCCTTGAAGGTCTTGAGATGGATGCTGGTTTCGGTGGCGGCAATGCCCTTAAGGGTGCGCAGGCGGTCCAGCACCTCGGACAGCTGGTCGATGGTGGGCACGCGCAGTTCGGCCAGCAGATCCCAGCGGCCGTTGGTGTCGTGCAGGCCCGCCACGCTGGGCTCGCCCATGAGCAGGCTCACGATCTTGCGGGTTTCGTGGCCTTCGACGGCGATGCTCATCCAGGCGACGATGTCCTCGGTTTCCACTTCCGGGCGCAGGCGCACGGTATAGCCGCGGATGATGCCCCGCTCTTCCAGCTTGCGGATGCGGTTGTCGATGGTGCCGCGCGAGACGTCCAGTTTCTTCGCCAGGGTGGCAACCGACATGCGGGCATCGGCGCGCAATAGGCCGAGCAGGTTCTGATCTAGCGTATCCATTGTTAAAAGTGCTAATTGTTGATGCCAAAATGGCAGAATCTTAGCGTTTTGTGTGGATTGTTGTCACTATTAATTGGTTTGCCCATCCCCCAGAATTTCTGTTCCATAACTCGGGGAGAACAAATTGACAATGCTGCTTTCAACTTCCGACGTGGCCCACATCGTGGCCTTGCAAGGCCCGCAACAGGTCTTTTCCGGTCTGCTGGACTATCTGCTGTCGGACTTTCTTCGATGGCAGGAATTCGACAAGAGCGCGCGGGTGGCCAGCCACTCGGCAACCGGCGTGATCGAATTGATGCCCACCGCCGACAGCGAGTACTACTCCTTCAAGTACGTGAACGGCCACCCCGGCAATCCGCAGGCCGGCCTGTCCACCGTGATGGCGTTCGGCGCGCTGGCGCAGGTCGACACGGGCGAGCCGCTGCTGATCAGCGAACTGACCTTGACCACCGCATTGCGCACGGCCGTGACATCCGCCCTGGCGGCGCGCGCGCTGGCCCGGCCGGATTCGCGCAAGATGGCGCTGATCGGCAACGGCGCGCAAAGCGAGTTCCAGGCGCTGGCCTTCCATCACATCCTGGGCATCGACACCCTGCACGTCTACGACGTGGACGCAGGCGCCACACGCAAGCTTGAAAGCAATCTGGCTTCAGTGCCCGGCTTGCGCGTGGTGCGCTTCGATAGTGCGGCGGACGCGGTCAAGGGCACGGACATCGTCACCACGGTGACGGCGGACAAGGCCTACGCCACCATCCTGACCGCGGACATGGTCGAGCCGGGCATGCACATCAACGGGGTGGGCGGCGACTGCCCCGGCAAGACGGAGCTGCACGCGGACGTGCTGCGCGCGGGGCCGGTGTTCGTGGAATACGAGCCGCAGACGCGCATCGAGGGCGATCTGCAGCAGATGCCGGCCGACTTCGCGGTGACGGAACTGTGGCGGGTGCTGACGGGCCAGTCCGCCGGCCGCAAGAGCGCAGCCGAAGTGACCATTTTCGATTCGGTGGGCTTTGCGCTGGAGGACTTCTCGGCGCTGCGCTGGCTGCGCGACGCCGCCATCCGCCATGGCGTGGGCGCTCGCATCGAGGTCGCGCCGCAACTGCCGGATCCGAAGAACCTGTTCGAGGTGGTGCGCGCGGCTGCGCTGGTTCCGGTTCGGGCCTAGCGCTTACGCGCGGCGGCATCCGCGCAGGCCATGCAGGAAATGCGCTAGCGCCGGCGTGGCGGAACGCGCCGGCGCTGATGCGGCCCCAGACGTGCTCACGCGCGGCTGGGGGTTTCAGCCGGCGGCGTGCCGTCATGGAATAGCGACTTCAGCTGCGAGCGCAGCTCGGGCGTGTCGGCATGCTTGTGCACCGTGGTGGCGTGCTGCACGGCCGCTTCCAGCAGTTCACCTTCGGAATCCGCGGCCAGCGCCACCGTGCAGTTCATTGCGCTGGGGTATTCGCGGCAATCGATGTATTTGCGAGTCATGAACCTCTCCCTGCGCGCAGGCTGCCTGGGCCTGCGCAAGAGCATCCGGCGCGCGGCGCGGGACGCCCGGGCCGTTGGCGCGTCACAGCGGCGGGGGCGGTCCGAAAAGTATAGATCTGGCGCCGCGGCAGCGGCGCAATTCGCAAGCGGCGGTTCGCGCTAGTGCGCAGGCACTGGTGCGGGTGCAGCGCGCCTCAGAAGGTGACGCGCTGCTTCAAGGCCTTGGCGATCATCGAGATGTCGATGTCCTTGCCCGGATTCTTCAGGCAGAAGTCGTACAGCACGGCCACGTAGGCATTGCCCAGCAGCTTGGTGATGGCGCCGGCGGTGGTGGCGGCGATGGTGCCGCCCACCGCGCTGCCCGCGCCTGGAATGAACTTAAGCAGCCCGGAGACCACCGAGCGCCCGATCAGCGTGGCCGCGGACGCGCCCAGCGTGGAGGTGACCAGCGTGGTGATGGCGGCCGTATTCAGTTCCATGCCGAAGGTGATGCCGATCTTGGCGATCATGCCGACCTGGATGGGCACCAGCGCAACGGCGTCCGAGAATGGAATGGGGGCGGCGGCGGCCGAGGCGGCCAGGCCTGCCGCCACGTTGACTTCTATCTCAGCCCGCTTTTTTTTTACTTCCAGGGCTTTCTTGTTGCGGGTGGACAGGGCGTTGGCATAGGCCCGCTGCTGCGCCTCGGGGATGTGCAGGGCCGTGGCTTCGATCAGGTTGTCCAGGCCCATGGGCGGCAGCTCCGCGTCCAGTTCCTCGATCCATTCCGGCAGCGCGCGCACCGCCACCACCTGCTTGGCGCGCGGCAACAGCTTGCGCGCCTCGTCGACGAAGGGGCTGTTCTTGCGCGCCTTGGTCAGCACCGCCACGACGGGGATGCCGGCATCGGACAGCATATTGCACAGCTCGATTTCCGCGTCTTCCACGCGATGGCTGCTGTCCTGGATGCAGAGCCAGGCCACATGCAGGTGCCTGTCCTGGTCATCGGCGGCGGAGCGTTCCTGGATCAGGTCCGCCAGCTGCTGGCGCGAGCGCTCGTAGTCGCCGACTTCCAGCCCGCGCGTGTCGATGATGGTGAGAGGGTGGCCGGCCCGGGTGAATTCCTGGGTGGACTGGGTGACGGGCTTGCCTGCGCCGGTCTTGGCCAGGTCGCCGCGGAACACGGCGTTGATCAGCGTGCTCTTGCCCACGCCGGTCTTGCCCGCGACCAGGATGTTCACGCGGCCCGCGCCGCGCGTGGCGGTACTGATGGCGTCCGCGATGGCGTCCTGCAATTGGGGCGTGTCCATGCGGGGCGTGCTCATGAGGTGTGTGCGAAGAAGGGCATGGGGACGATTCTAGCGAGAAACGCGCGCCGTCATCAGGCGCCGCCCGGCACGCCGTAAAGATGGGCCGATTCGGGGAAGGTCCGCGCGCGGACTTCGCCGGCATAGGTCTGCGCGGCCTGCTGGATGCGGCCGGCCAGGTCGTCGTAGCGCTTCACGAAGCGCGCGGTGCGGTCGAACATGCCCAGCATGTCGTCCACCACCAGCACCTGGCCGTCGCAGCGGCCGGACGCGCCTATGCCTATGGTGGGGCAGGCGACGGCCTCGGTGATCGACGCCGCCAGCGGCTCGACCACGCCTTCGATCACCAGCGAGAACGCGCCGGCGTCCGCCACGGCGGCGGCATCGGCGGCGATGCGGGCGTACTCGGCTTCGCCGCGGCCGCGCGCGCCGTAGCCGCCCAGGATGTTCACGGCTTGTGGCGTCAGGCCCACATGGCCCATGACCGGGATGCCGCGCGCCGACAGATAGGCGACGGTGGCGGCCATGCTTTGGCCGCCTTCCAGCTTGACCGCGCCCGCGCCGGTTTCCTTCATGATGCGCGCCGCGGAACGGAAGGCCTGTTCGGGGCTTTCCTCATAACTGCCGAAAGGCATGTCGACGACGACCAGCGCCCGGCGCGAGCCGCGCACCACGGCGGCGCCGTGCGCAATCATCAGGTCCAGCGTGACGGGCACGGTGGAAGGCAGTCCGTAGATCGTCTGCGCCAGGCTGTCGCCCACCAGCAGGGCGTCGCAATGCGGATCCAGCAGCTCGGCCATGCGTGCCGTGTAGGCCGTCAGCATCACCAGGGGCTCCTGGCGCTTGCGGGCCCGGAAACCGGGCACGCTCAGGCGGGGCTGGCTGGCGGCCGCGGCGGCTGCGTTCAGGGTGGCGGTCGTGGACATCGAATTCCTTCCTATCGAGAGTTGCAGTGCTTGATTCGGGATATTGCGATACCCGCATCGTAGCGGAAGGGCACAGGTCAGGCCCGGCGCTTAGCGCACGGCGCGATCTTGGGGGCTAATCTTTGCGGCAAAACGTAATCGAAGTTTGGCGGTCGCGTGCCGGCGTGCTCTGCGGAAACGGTGTGCAAGCAATTTGGGGACGCTTTATGGCGCTGCCTAAAACGTTACATCTGCAAGGGTTCTATCGCTTCTTTGACGGGTACGCCTGCGTAGAATCCGGCGCTTACAAGGTTATTTCGCGGCTTCCGCGCAACACTGCTCATGCCTAGTCCCGGGCTTATTCCACGCTTGCTGCGTTCGCGTCCGCTGACCAAGGGCTTGCGCTACTTCTACCGCCACACCCGGTCCGCCGAATATCGCCATAACGAAACGCTTTGGCCTTTCGTGACGGTGCACCGCGATTCGCAAGAGCGGCTGACCGGCTGCGAGCTGCGCGGCGTGCAGGGGCCTCCCGTTACGCCGCTGGAGCAACTGCCGCGCGGCATCGGCGCGGACGCGCACCTGATACTCAGCGGCCCTTCCGTCGCCCAGATCGACTATGCCCGTTGCCGGCTGGACGTGGCGATGGGCGTCAACGGTTCGATCGCGCTGCGGCGCCAACATCCGTCCCTGCGTTTCGACTACTACGCGATGCTGGATGCGGGTTTCGTCAACCGCAGGCGCGAACTGGTGGCGGAAGTGCTGGCGCAGGACTTGACGCTGTTCGTCACGCCCGAGGTCTATCGCTGGATCGGCTTCCTGTTCGACCGCAATGCCGTGCGCTGCCGCATCGCGCTGTTCGAAGAGGTGCACCAACGCGCGTTGCAGCCGCGTGCACGGCCGGAGGAGCTGGAAGCGCGGCTGGCCTCCGATCCCGGGCTGGTGCTGTTCGACGCGCGCAATCCGGTGCATGCGCACGGCTTCAGCCTGGACCCGCCGCGCGGCCTGTTCGGCGGCGGCACCGTTGCCTACACGGGCCTGCAGCTGCTGGCGTGGCTGGGCGCGAAAACCATTTACCTGCACGGCCTGGACCTCACGGCCGCGGCGGGCCCCCGATTCTATGAAAGCGCGGCAACGCAGCTGTCCACCGCGCTGGACCGGCAATTCTCTGGACACATCGAACCCGCGTTCCGGCAAGCCAGCCGGCTGCTCGGCGAACGCGGCATCAAGGTCTACAACCTGTCGCCCGCCAGCCGGCTGGGGGACGATGTGTTCGAGAAACGCGACTGGAGCTGCCTGCTGCCTGCGCAGCCGTTTTCGAGTATGACCCCATGAAGATTCTGTATACCAATTTCCACCAAGGCGATGGCGGCGGCCACACCACCTACGTGATGTCGCTGGCGCGCATCCTGTGCGAGAAGTCTGAGGTGACCGTGGCCGCGCCCGCCAGCAGCCGCCTGTTGGCCGAGGCCGCCGCCCTGCCTGGCGTGCGCACGCTGGCCCTGGAGTTCAAGGGCCGGCCGCTGCAGCAGCTGCGCGCGCTGCGGCGCCTGCGGGCTCTGCTGCGCGACGAACGCTTCGACGTGGTCCACGCCAACGGCTCGGCCGATCACCGCCTGTGCATGCTGGCGACCGTGGGCATGGGCGCGCGGCGTCCCTTCATGGTTTACACCCAGCACACCGACCGCAGCGCCAACAGCCTGGGCGCGCGGGTGCGCGCAAAATGGGGCACCAACCGCGTCATCTGTGTGTGTACTCACACATTTCGCCGCATGAAGCAGTCGGTCTTCCGCAATGAAGACCTGCGGGTGGTGCACAACGGCGTGGACACGGAAAAATGCAGCCCGGCCTCGCGCCGCGAGGCGGCGCAGGCGCGCGACAGCCTGTTGCCCGAGGGCATGCAGGGCCGGCTGGTCATCGGCAGCAATGCCGGCACGGCGGTCTACAAGAACTGGCTGGACATGGTGACTGCCGTGTCCATGCTGCCCGAGAGCAAGCGGCGGCAGGTGGTGGTGCTGATCGCGGGCAAGCTGCCGGACGCGGAGCAGATGCGCCGCGTCAGCGAACTGGGCATGTCGGATCAGGTGGTGTTCACCGGCCTGTTGGACGACGTCGGCCCCTTCCTGTCGGCGCTGGACGTGGGCTTTGTGCTGTCGTCGAAGCTGGAGACGATTTCCTTCGCCTGCCGCGAGATGATGGCGGCCGGCAATCCCGTGATCGTCAGCGCGGTGGGCGGGCTGCCCGAGAACGTCACCGACGGCCGCGACGGCTGGGTGGTGCCGCCGGCCTCGGTGGACAGCATTGTCGAGGCGCTGTCGAAGATCCTGGAAAACCGCGAAGCCTTGGGCGTGATGGGGGCCGAGGCCCGCAGCACGGCGTTACGGGAATTTTCGCTGACGACATTCGTCGGCAAGACCGAGCGCGTCTATCACGAAAGCCGGGTGCAGCCGGCCTGACGGCCGCACCCGGCGTCTGCCGCTACTCGCTGTACGTCTTGGTGCTGTACAGGCTCACGGGCAGCAGGTTCAGCACTGGCAGGCCGCTGACGGGGTCCTTGGCCTGCTTGTCGATGTAGGCCTGGAGCACATCGGCGTCGAGCACGCCGATGTCCTGCCGGCGCGAGGCAGGCACATTCGCCAGGGTCTTGTAGCCATCACCGCCGGTGGCGTTGAAGCTCAGCACGAACAGCTTGTAGCTGCGGCCTGCGTCCAGCGGCAGCCAGTTGCCGCTGGCCTGATCCCGCACTTCGATGTTGGACACGCGGCTGCCCTGGGCCTGGGCCGCATTCACGTCCCAGCGCAGTCCGCCGGCGTACGGATACGGGCCGGTGGAGCCGCCCGCGCCATACACCGCCTGCATGCCGTCTTCCAGCATGCTCTTGACCTCGGCGCCGGTCACGTCCAGGCGCCAGAGCATATTGCCGAAAGGCACCACCTCGATCACGTTGGCGGCTGTCACGTTGCCCAAGAGCGGCACGCGCACGCCGCCGCCGCTTTGCAGCGAGATGTCGGCGCCGCCGTAGCTGGCGTTGGCCACGTCCAGGTAGGCCTGGGCCACCAGCTGCTGGATGTCGCCGCCGCGCAGGCTGACGCTGCCCAGGGTGTTGCAGGCGGCGCTGGAACGGCTGTAGTCGCGCGAGCCGGGACCGCCCGGCACGCGGCGCGAGCACAGTTCCTGTGGCACCGAGGCGACCAGGCTGCGGCTGAACTGGTCGACCCGGGCCTTGAACGGCTGCAGCACGGACGCAGCCTGCGCGTCCGGCGTCTGCATGCGCAGGAAGCCGCTGGCCTGCACGTCGGCCTGGATCGCGGCCGCGTCCGCGGCCGAAGGCGCGGCGCCGGCCACTTTCAGCGGGCCGTCCATCAGCACGTGCGGCGTGCCGGCGCAGGCGGTGACGTCGCCGTTGGCGTCGAAGCTCACCTTCAGTTCGCCGACCACCTGCGAGTATTCCCAGGCCTGAACCAGGCAGACGCGCTTGCCGTCCTTGTCCTGCAGCACGGTGGGATAGGCGCCCGCGGGCGAGCCCACGCCGTAGTCCGCCATGGCGGCGGGGCCCAGCAGCGTGTGGGAATCGCCGCCGACCACCACGTCCACGCCGCTCAGCTGCGCGATCACCTGCTTGTCATAGCTGTAGCCGATGTGGCTCATCACCACGATCTTGTTCACGCCCTGCGCGCGCAGCGCATCGATCTGCTGCTGCGCCGCCGCGGTCTCGTCCGAGAACACGGTGCCGACATCCGGGCTGGACGACTGCTGGGTCTTGGCGGAGATGGTCAGGCCGACCAGGCCGATATCCTGGCCGTCGCGCTTGAGGACCACGGCGGGCTTGACCATGCCGGGGGCGCGCGAGGGGTTCAGCGCCGAGCCGGCGGCGAACGTGACGTTGGCGCTCAGCACGGGCGTCTGGCAGGCGCCCGCGTGCAGCAGTTCGATGAAGCGTTTCAAGCCGCTGTCGCCCTTGTCGAACTCATGGTTGCCCAGAGTCATGGCGTCGAAGCAGACGGTGTTCATCATGGCCGCGTCGGCCTCGCCTGGCTCGCCCGCGCGGTTGAAGTACAGCGTGCCGGTGGTGGCGTCGCCCGCATGCAGCTTGAGCACGTTGGCGGATTGCGCTGCCAGCGCGTTGATTGCGCCGGTCACTCGCGGGAATCCGCCGGTGTCGGCGTTCACGGCGACGCGCGCGCCGGCGGCGTTCTTGAGTTTCAGATCTTTCTTTTTGCTGTCCAGATTGGAATGATGATCGTTGATGTGCAGGATCGTCAGTTCCATCGGCCGGCCGGGCGCTGGCTGCTCGGGCTGTTCGACGGGCTTGTCGTCATCGTCGTCGCCGCCGCCGCAGCCGGCCAACAGCGCCAGTGCGCTCAGCATGGCCGCGCCCGCGTTCCTCTTCCACGTGTTCATTCGCGTGTACCCCTCTGTCATCGGAGGGCGAATGGTCGCGGGTCAAGATGACGCCGAAATGAATGACAGTGCTGTCATATGGCTTGCGGCGTGTCGCAAGCCTGTCATCGAAAAGCAACGGGCCCGGCGCTTGCCGCGCCGGGCCCGTCGTTGCCGCAAGGCTTGGGCTTAGTAGTGGATGACGGTGCGGATCGACTTGCCTTCATGCATCAGGTCGAAGGCTTCGTTGATGCGTTCCAGCGGCAGCGTGTGCGTCACGAACGGGTCCAGGTCGATCTTGCCGCTCATGGCGTCTTCCACCATGCCCGGCAGCTGGGTGCGGCCCTTGACGCCGCCGAAGGCCGAACCGCGCCAGACGCGGCCAGTGACCAGCTGGAACGGACGGGTGCTGATTTCCTGGCCGGCGCCGGCCACGCCGATGATGATGCTTTCGCCCCAGCCCTTGTGGCAGCATTCCAGCGCCGCGCGCATCACATGCACGTTGCCGATGCATTCGAACGAGAAGTCCACGCCGCCGTCGGTCATTTCGACGATGACGTCCTGGATCGGCTTGTCGTGGTCCTTGGGGTTGACGCAGTCGGTGGCGCCCATGGCGCTGGCCAGCACGAACTTGTTGGGGTTGGTGTCCACGGCGATGATGCGGCCGGCCTTGGCCTGCACCGCGCCCTGGATCACGGCCAGGCCGATGCCGCCCAGGCCGAACACGGCGACCGTGTCGCCTTCCTTGACCTTGGCAGTGTTGTGCACGGCGCCCAGGCCGGTGGTGACGCCGCAACCCAGCAGGCAGACCTTTTCGTGCGGGGCCGCCGGGTTGATCTTGGCCAGCGAGATCTCGTTGACCACGGTGTATTCGCTGAAGGTCGAGCAGCCCATGTAGTGGTAGAGCGGCTTGCCTTCGTAGCTGAAGCGCGAGGTGCCGTCGGGCATGACGCCCTTGCCTTGGGTGGCGCGCACCTTCTGGCACAGGTTGGTCTTGCCGGACAGGCAGAACTTGCACTCGCGGCATTCGGCCGTGTAGAGCGGAATGACGTGGTCGCCCGGCTTGAGCGAGGTCACGCCTTCGCCGACTTCGACCACCACGCCCGCGCCCTCGTGGCCCAGCACCGCGGGGAACAGGCCTTCGGGGTCGTCGCCGCTCAGGGTGAAGGCGTCGGTGTGGCAGACGCCGGTGTGGGTGATCTTCACCAGCACCTCGCCGCGCTGCGGCGGCGCGACGTCGATTTCAACGATTTCCAGCGGCTTGCCGGGTCCGAATGCGACTGCTGCGCGTGATTTCATAGTTAGGGCTCCACGTATGTCAGATAGCGTTATTTCAAATAGGAACGGACCAGGCGCATCAAGAGATCGATCTCCGCTTCGGGTTCGATCGTGGCGTCCTGGCGGCCGCCCTGGGCGGATTGGAGGAAGGTTTCGCGCAGATGGCTTTCCAGCACCTCGGCCATGAGGCCGGTGGCGGCGCCGCGCAAGGCGGCCAGCTGCTGCAGCAGCGCGCCGCATTCCGTGCCTTCGTTCACGGCCCGCTCCAGCGCCAGCGCCTGGCCCTGGATGCGGCGCAAGCGGGTGACGACGCGCTTTTTCTCTTCCGGGGAGTGCGGCACGGCAGGCTCCGATAAATACAGGGGGGGAGTATAGAAAATCTGGCTTCCCACGTCCACTACGGTACTCCCGCGCTGGGGGCGATGCCTAGGCGCGGCGCTGGCGGCAAGCCGCGGCCGCGCCGGTCGCGCCGGCGCGAAAGCCTTCTATACCTGTCTATACTAGGCGCTGACCGCCATCCCTCGCCTGGCGCCGCACTACAGGATCTTCCGTGGCCTCCCATCCTCCAAAATTGCCCATCCAGGCCAATGCGCCGCCCGCGCCGCTCTATGCGCAGGTCAAGCAGATGATCGCGCAGCAGATCCGCAGCGGCGCATGGCCGGAACATTACCGGGTGCCGTCGGAAAGCGAACTGGTCGATGAGCTCGGCTTCAGCCGCATGACCATCAACCGCGCCCTGCGTGAATTGACGGCCGAGGGGCTGCTGGTGCGCATGCAGGGCGTGGGCACCTTCGTGGCCCAGCCCAAGGCGCGTTCGGCGCTGTTCGCCGTCAACAACATCGCCGACGAGATCGCGGCGCGCAACCATCGCCACCATAGCCGCGTGGTGCGCCTGGCCGAAGAGCCGGCGGGCGCCGAACAGGCGCTGGCGCTGGATATCCGCGCCGGGCAGCCGGTGTATCACTCGATCATCGTGCACTACGAAGACGACCTGCCGATCCAACTGGAGGACCGCTACGTCAATGTGCGCCTGGCGCCGGACTACCTGAAGCAGGACTTCACGCACAGCACGCCGTACGAATACCTGACGCGCGTCGCGCCGCTGAGCGAAGGCGAGCACGTGGTCGAGGCCATTCTCGCCAAGCCGCGCGAATGCCAGTTGCTGCAGATCGAGCGCGACGAACCCTGTCTGCTGATCAGCCGCCGTACCTGGTCGGGCGACCGCGCCGTCACCCTGGCCCGTTTGATTCACCCTGGTTCCCGGCACCGCCTGGAAGGCAAGTTCACCTCATGAAGCAACCCGAAGTCCATCTGTACCGCGCCGCTGACTATCCGCGCATGCCCTGGCGCAACGGCGGCGGCACCACGCAGGAAGTCGCCTGCAATCCCGGCGGCAGCAGCGCCGCGTTCGACTGGCGCCTGTCCATCGCCGATGTGGCCGAGGACGGCGGCTTTTCCGCGTTCACCGGCTACCAGCGCATCATCACCGTGTTGGAAGGCCAGGGCATCCAATTGACGGTGGACGGCAGCGAGCAGGCGCCGCTGGCGCCGCGCCAGGCCTATGCCTTCCCGGGCGATGCCCAGGTGCAATGCCGCCTGCTGGACGGACCGATACGTGACTTCAACCTGATCTACGCGCCGGCGCGCTGCCATGCCCGGCTGCAATGGGTGGCGGGCGCGGGGCCATGGACTTTTCACAGCGCCGCGCGCCACGTACTGGTGCTGAACGCCGGCCGCTCGCTGTCCGTTGGCATCAATGGCGCGCCGCACGCACTGCCCTCGCGCTATGACTGCCTGCACGTCGAGACGAGGGACGGCCTGGTTGAGTACCGCCTGGAAAGCGAGGCTGCGTTGGATGCCTGCGTGATCGAACTGCTGCCGCGGGTCGTCTGATCTCCCAGAGGCCGCCTTGCGCGGCCTTTTTTTCGGCCCATGAAAATTCAGGACGCTTGCCGTTCCGGCTTCTTGCATACGGGAAATCCCTAGCCCTGTATTGGTCTTATAAGCTTGTATATACAAGCATAGGCATCCTATGATTCAGGCAACCGAAGCGCCCGCGTCAGGCGCGCCGCCGAACCGATCAAGGAGAGCCTCTTGGAAAATTCAAACCGATACCGCGATGTCGTCATCCGCGCGCCGCGCGGCAAGCAACTGAACGCCAAGAGCTGGCTGACCGAAGCCCCCTTGCGCATGCTGATGAACAACCTGGATCCCGACGTGGCCGAGAACCCCAAAGAACTGGTGGTTTACGGCGGCATCGGCCGCGCCGCCCGCGACTGGGACTGTTACGACAAGATCGTCGAATCGCTCAAGAACCTGAACGAAGACGAAACCCTGCTGGTGCAGTCGGGCAAGCCGGTGGGCGTCTTCAAGACCCACGCCAACGCGCCGCGCGTGCTGATCGCCAACTCCAATCTGGTGCCCCACTGGGCCACCTGGGAACATTTCAACGAACTGGACGCCAAGGGTCTGGCCATGTATGGCCAGATGACGGCCGGCAGCTGGATTTACATCGGCAGCCAGGGCATCGTGCAAGGCACATACGAAACTTTTGTCGAGGCGGGCCGCCAGCACTACGGCGGCAACCTCAAGGGCCGTTGGGTGCTGACCGCCGGCCTGGGCGGCATGGGTGGCGCGCAGCCGCTGGCGGCCACGCTGGCCGGCGCCTGCTCGCTGAACATCGAATGCCAGCAGACCAGCATCGACTTCCGCCTGCGTACCCGCTATGTGGACGAGCAGGCCCGCGACCTGGACGACGCGCTGGCGCGCATCGCCAAGTACACGCAGGAAGGCCGCGCCGTCTCCATCGCCTTGTGCGGCAATGCCGCCGAGATCCTGCCCGAACTGGTGCGCCGCGGCGTGCGCCCCGACATGGTGACCGACCAGACCAGCGCGCATGATCCCCTGAACGGCTATCTGCCGCTGGGCTGGACCTGGCAGGACTACCGCGCGCGCGCCAAGCGCGAGCCGGCCGCCGTCATCAAAGCCGCCAAGCAATCCATGGCCGTGCATGTGCAGGCCATGCTAGCGTTCCAGCGCCAGGGCATCCCCACCTTCGACTACGGCAACAACATCCGCCAGATGGCCAAGGAAGAAGGCGTGGCGGACGCATTCGACTTCCCGGGCTTCGTGCCCGCCTACATCCGGCCGCTGTTCTGCCGCGGCGTGGGCCCGTTCCGTTGGGCCGCGCTTTCGGGCGATCCGCAAGACATCTACAAGACCGACGCCAAGGTCAAGGAACTGATTCCCGATGACGCGCACCTGCACCGTTGGTTGGACATGGCGCGCGAGCGCATCAGCTTCCAGGGCCTGCCGGCGCGCATCTGCTGGGTGGGCCTGGGTCAGCGCGCCAAGCTGGGCCTGGCGTTCAATGAAATGGTCCGCACCGGTGAACTGTCGGCGCCCATCGTCATCGGCCGCGACCACCTGGATTCCGGCTCCGTCGCCAGCCCCAACCGTGAAACCGAATCCATGCGCGACGGTTCGGATGCGGTTTCCGACTGGCCGCTGCTGAATGCCCTGCTCAACACGGCCAGCGGCGCCACCTGGGTGTCGCTGCACCATGGCGGCGGCGTGGGCATGGGCTTCTCGCAGCATGCCGGCATGGTCATCGTCTGCGACGGCACGGACGAGGCCGCCGAGCGCATCGCCCGCGTGCTGACCAACGATCCGGGCACGGGCGTCATGCGGCATGCCGACGCCGGCTACGACGTCGCCATCCAGTGCGCCCAGGAGCAAGGCATGAACCTGCCGATGGTGGCCGCCAAGCGCCGGGCCGACTGACACCTTCCGATCCACCATCCGGCGCCCGCGCCGGTGCAACAATGATTTTGCATGGCGCCGCCAGCCGGCGCAGGAGACCCATAATGGATTTGCATCTGAAACCCGGCCATTTGACCTTGTCGGATCTGCGGCGCGTTTACCAGCAGCCGGTCCGCGTGACGCTGGACCCGGCGTCGGCGGGCGGCATCGACGCCAGCGTGGCGACGGTCGAGCGCATCATCGCGGAAGGCCGCACGGTCTATGGCATCAACACGGGTTTCGGCCTGCTGGCGTCGACCAAGATCGCCCGCGAGGACCTGGAGGCGCTGCAAAGCTCGCTGGTGCGCTCGCACGCCGCGGGCGTGGGCGAGGCGTTGGACGACGCCATGGTGCGCCTGATCATGGTGCTGAAGATCAACAGCCTGGCGCGCGGCTACTCCGGCATACGCCGCCAGGTGATCGACAGCCTGATCGCGCTGTTGAACGCCGGTGTCTACCCGCACATCCCGCTGAAGGGTTCGGTGGGCGCATCCGGCGACCTGGCGCCGTTGGCCCATATGTCCATGGTGCTGCTGGGCGAAAGCCGCGCCCGCTTCCAGGGCGAATGGCTGGCCGCGCCCGAGGCCTTGGCCCGCGCGGGCCTGGCGCCGCTGACCCTCGCTGCCAAGGAAGGCCTGGCGTTGCTCAACGGGACACAGGTGTCCACCGCCTACGCGCTGCGTGGCCTGTTCGAAGCCGAAGACATGATGGCCGCCGGCCTGGTATGCGGCAGCCTCAGCGTGGAAGCCATGCTGGGGTCGCGCGTGCCGTTCGACGCCCGCATCCACGCCGCGCGCGGCCAGCCCGCCCAAATCGCCGTGGCGGCCGCCTACCGCGAGCTGCTGCAAAGCGATAGCGAGGTCGGCCATTCGCATGCGGATTGCGAAAAGGTCCAGGACCCGTATTCCCTGCGTTGCCAGCCCCAGGTGATGGGCGCCTGCCTGACGCAGATCCGGCATGCCGCGCAAGTGCTGGAAATCGAATCCAACGCCGTTTCCGACAACCCGCTGGTGTTCGTGGAGCAGGGCGACGTGATATCGGGCGGCAACTTCCATGCCGAACCGGTGGCGATGGTGGCGGATAACCTGGCACTGGCGCTGGCCGAAATCGGCGCGCTGTCGGAACGCCGCATCGCGCTGATGATGGACAAGCACATGTCGCAGTTGCCGCCGTTCCTGGTCAGCAAGGGCGGCGTGAATTCGGGCTTCATGATCGCCCAGGTGACGGCGGCGGCGCTGGCCAGCGACAACAAGGCTCTGGCTCACCCGGCCAGCGTCGACAGCATGCCCACGTCCGCCAACCAGGAAGACCATGTGTCCATGGCGCCCAATGCCGGCAAGCGGCTCTGGGCGATGGCCGAGAACGTGCGCGGCATCCTGGCGATCGAATGGCTGGGCGCCTGCCAGGGCCTGGATTTCCGCGAAGGCCTGAAGACCTCGCCCCAGCTTGAACAGGCACGCCGCACCCTGCGGGAAAAGGTGTCGCACTACGAAGAAGACCGCTTCTTCGCGCCGGACATCGCCGCGGCCAGCGACCTGATCGCCGCGCAAGTCCTGAATGGGCTGATGCCCGCGGGCCTGCTGCCCAGTCTTTGATCCGTATCCTGCGGCCCCAGCGGGGAAGCCGCCGTTGCTGCACGCCATGTGCAAGCGTCCGTAGATGGCGCGCGCATGGCGCTTGATGGTGCTCGCCTATAACTTGTGTGGAGACAGAATGCAGGCAGAAACGCAGGACCTGAAAAGAGGACTCAGCGCACGGCACATACGCTTCGTGGCCCTGGGATCCGCCATCGGAACCGGCCTTTTCTACGGCTCCGCCAAAGCCATCCAGGAGGCCGGCCCTTCGGTGCTGCTGGCCTACCTGGTCGCCGGCGCGGCCGTGTACATGGTGATGCGCGCCTTGGGAGAAATGGCGGTGCGCAACCCGGTGTCGGGTTCATTCGGACAGTACGCCACCAGCTACCTGGGGCCGGTCGCGGGTTTCCTGACGGGCTGGACCTACGCTTTCGAAATGATCATCGTCTGCCTGGCAGACATCACGGCGTTCGGGCTGTACATGGGCTTCTGGTATCCCGATGTGCCGCGCTGGATCTGGGTGCTGTCCATCGTTTGCTTCATCGGCGCGATCAATCTGTGCGCGGTAAAGATATTCGGCGAACTGGAGTTCTGGCTGTCGCTGCTGAAGGTGGCCGCGATCATTGCAATGATCGCGGGCGGGCTGGGCATCATGCTGTTCGGATTCGGCCTGGGCGCGGACAGCGCCGCGACGGGTGTGCATAACCTGTGGGAGCACGGCGGCTTCATGCCCAATGGCGTGGGCGGGCTGATCGCGTCGCTGGCGGTGGTGGTGTTCGCGTTCGGCGGCATCGAGATCATCGGCATCACCGCGGGCGAAGCCAAGGATCCCGGCCGCACCATTCCGCGTGCCATCAACGCGGTGCCGTTGCGCATTCTGCTGTTCTATGTGCTGACGCTGTTCGTGCTGATGTCCATCTTCCCGTGGACCCAGATCGGCAGCAAGGGCAGCCCGTTCGTGCAGATCTTCGACAGTCTGGGCATCGCATCGGCCGCCACCATCCTCAACATTGTGGTGATCTCGGCGGCGGTGTCGGCGATCAACAGCGACATATTCGGCGCCGGCCGCATGCTGTACGGGATGGCGCGACAGGGCCAGGCGCCGCGCGGCTTTGGCGTGGTGTCCAGGAACGGCGTGCCGTGGATGACGGTCGTGGTGATGTCGGCGGCGCTGCTGCTGGGCGTGGTGCTGAACTACCTGATCCCGGAGAGCGTGTTCATGCTGATCGCGTCGATCGCTACGTTTGCAACCGTATGGGTCTGGTTGATGATTCTGTTGTCGCAGGTGGCGATGCGGCGCAAGATGAGCGCGGAAGAGGTTGCTGCGTTGAAATTCCCGGTGCCGTTCTGGCCGGCGGGACCGATAGCCGCCATCGTGTTCATGCTGTTCGTGTTCGGGGTGCTGGGTTACTTCCCCGGGACCCAGGCGGCGCTGGCGGTGGGCGTGGCGTGGATTGCGCTGCTGTGCGTGGCGTACCGTTTGTGGGTGCATCCCAATCGGCCATCGGGCGGCATCCCGGTGCCGGCGGCGCAGGGTTCGGATTGAGGTAGCGGCGCCGCCCCGGGGCAGGATGGGCCGGCGCGGCGCTGGTTTCAGGGAGAAGAGTATGAAACAGGTCTGGCGCAATTGCCATGCCGCCACGATGGCAGGCGGCGCATATGCCGCAATCGAACAGGCTGCCATGGTGACGCAGGGCGATCGCATCGAGTGGATCGGCCCTGAAGTGGCCCTGCCGCGGGTCGATGCCGCGCGCGAGCACGACCTGGGCGGCGCCTGGGTCACGCCCGGGCTGATCGATTGCCACACCCACCTGGTATTCGGCGGCAACCGCAGCCAGGAGTTCGAGCAGCGCCTGCAAGGCGTGGACTACGCCACCATTGCCGCGCAAGGCGGTGGCATCGCCAGCACCGTGCGCGCCACCCGCGCCGCCAGCGAGGACGAACTCTACGCCAGCGCGCGCAGGCGGGCCCTGCATCTGATGCGGGACGGCGTGACCACGCTGGAGGTGAAGTCCGGCTACGGGCTGGACCTGCCCAACGAGCGCAAGATGCTCAGGGTCGCGCGGCGCCTGGGCCAGACCCTGCCGCTGACCATCAGCGCGACCTGTCTGGCCGCGCACGCGCTGCCGCCCGAATATGCCGGGCGCGCGGACGACTACATCGATGAAGTCGCGCGCCGCATGTTGCCGGTGCTGGCGGCCGAGGGCCTGATCGATGCGGTGGACGCGTTCTGCGAGCATCTGGCCTTCACGCCGGAACAGGTCGAACGGGTGTTCCAGGCCGCGGGTGAACTGGGGCTGCCCGTGAAGCTGCATGCGGAGCAATTGTCCTCGTTGCACGGCGCGACGCTGGCCGCCCGTTATGGGGCCTGGTCGGCGGACCACCTGGAATACCTGACCGAAAGCGATGTGCTGGCGATGGCGCAGGCCGGCACGGTGGCGGTGCTGCTGCCCGGTGCGTTTTACGCGCTGCGCGAGACCAAGCTGCCTCCCATCGACCTGTTGCGCCGCCATGGCGTGCCCATCGCCATCTCCAGCGACCTGAATCCCGGCACCTCGCCCGTGCTGTCGTTGCGGCTGATGCTGAGCATGGCCTGCACGCTGTTCAGGCTTACCCCCGAAGAAGCGTTGGCCGGGGCCACCGCGCATGCGGCGAAGGCGCTGGGCCTGCAGGCCACGCATGGCACGCTGCAAGCGGGCAAGTACGCGGACTTCGTCGCCTGGGAGGTGCAGCATCCGGCCGAGCTGGCCTATTGGATAGGCGGCGACCTGCCCAAGCGGGTGGTGCGCCACGGCGCGCCGGTAGACGCCGCGACGCTGGCCTGAGACAGGCAGATCCGGACAGGATCGCGCCCGCAACGGACGGCTTGCGCCGTTGCGCGCCCGTAACCGCCACAGGCCGTCTACCATGCCTGCATGACGCGCCCATTCTGGGGCGCACGATGCGCGAACAGATGGGGTGTGGGCATGCGGATATGCATGATGGAAGGGCCGGTCGATCTCGAACCCAAAGGCGCAACCTGGGAAGGCGTGGCCGAACGCATCGGCGAGCTGGCCCCGGATCTGCTCGTGACCAATGAAATGCCATTCGGTCCCTGGCTGGCCGCGGACCCGCGGTACGACGCCGCTCGCGCGGCGGCGTCGGTGCGTATCCACGAGGCCGGCCTGGACGCGCTGGCGGAGCTGGGGGTGCCGGCCATCGTATCGTCGCGACCGGTGCATGCGGGCGGACGGCTGGCCAACGAGGCGTTCGCCTTGCAGGACGGCCGCTACACGCGATTGCATCACAAGCAGTACTTCCCGGAGGAACCGGGCTATTTCGAAGCGACCTGGTTCCATTCCACCTTCGACGGCTTCGAGGTGTTCGAGGTGGGCGGCATACGCCTGGGGGTGCAACTGTGCACCGAGCTGATGTTCAACGAGCGCGCGCGCGCCTATGGACGCGCGGGGGCGGAGTTGATCGTGGCGCCGCGAGCCAGCGGCGCGTCGACGCGCCGCTGGCTGACGGCGGGCGCCATGGCCGCGCTGGTGTCGGGCTGCTATGTGGTCAGCTCGAACCGCGCGGGGCGCACGGCGGCGGGGCAGGTGTTCGGGGGCACGGCGTTCGCGTTCCAACCCGATGGCGAACCCCTGGCGCAATCCAACGATACGGAATCCATCGTGGCGATCGAGGTGGATCCTGCCCGTTCGCGCGCGCAGCAGTCGCTATATCCGTGCTACGTCCGGGAATAGCGCGGCGCTAGCGCGCCGAGTTGGCCTGCACCGGTTCGGTCGCGTCAAAGCGCAGCCGCGAAAAGCTGGCGGCGCAGGCCAGCGCGGCGCAGCCGCAACCCAGCCACAGCGCGGCGATGGCGCCGTGGGTGCTGGAAACATTGAAACAGGCGGCCACCAGGGCCGCGCCCGAGGACTGGCCCAGCAGCCGCACCGTTCCTATCATGCCGCTGGCGCCGCCGGCCCGGGAGGCCGGCGCCGACATCATGATGGCGCGCAGGTTGGGCGATTGGAAGAAGCCGAATCCGGCGCCGCAGATGGCCATGCGCCAGCAGATGTCCCAGACCGAGGGCGCGGCCGGCATCAGCGCCAGCAGGGCCAGGCCCAGCGCCAGCAGCGCCAGGCCCACGCCGCCCAGGGTGCCGGCCGCATAGTGGTCGGACAGCCGCCCCGCGATGGGCGCCATGATCGCCACCACCACCGCCCAGGGCGTGATGAGAAAGCCGGTCTGCACCTGGCTGTAGCCCAGCATGGTCTGAAGCATGAACGGCAGCGACACGAAAGCCAGCGCCTGGGCCGCGAAGGCGCAGACGGCGGTGGCGGCGGACAAGGCGAACAAGGGCCGGCGCAGCAGGTCCACCGCCAGGATGGGCGCGGGATGGCCCGCCTGCCGGCGCATCAGCAGCCACAGGCTGGCCGCGGCGACGCCCCATTCCAGCGCCACGCGCGGCAGGGGGGCGGCGTGCGCCAGTTCGTTCGCGCCCAGCACGAACAAGCCCAGCGTCAGGGCGCATAGCACCGCCGCCAGACCGTCGAAGCGATGCGGCGCGCGCACGGTTTCGGGCAGCTTGCGCAGGCCCAGCGCGAACGCCAGCAGGCCGATGGGCACGTTGATTAGGAACAGCCAGTGCCAGGATCCCAGCAGCAGAATGGTCGAGGCCACGGTGGGCCCCGCCGCGAAGGCGATGCCCACCACCATGGCGTTCAGGCCCAGGCCGCGGCCCAGGAGGCGCGAGGGGTAGATGAAGCGCAGCAGGGCGCCGTTGACGCTCATGACGCCGGCCGCGCCCAGGCCCTGCAGCACACGCGCCGTCACCAGCGTGGGTAGCGACGGCGCCAGGCCGCTGGCCAGCGAGGACAGGATGAAGATGGCCAGCCCCACGATGTAGACCCGCCGATGGCCCAGGATCTCGCCCAGCGCCGCGGCCGGCAGCAGGCCCGCCACCATGGCCAGCTGATAGCCGCTGACGATCCAGATCGAGCCTGCGTCGCTGGCCTGCAGGTCCCGCGCGATGGTGGGCAGCGCCGTGTTGGCGATAGCGGTGTCCAGGCTAGCCATGCATAGCGCCAGCATGACGGCCAGGAGCGCGCCCGGGCGTTCGGTTGCCGGCAGGCCGACGCCGGCAGGATAGACGGTATGGCGGGAGAACGAGAGCATGTGCAGGACCGCTGGAGAGGGCATCCGGGCGAAGGGCCGGGGAGCCGCGATCACTGATTCTAGAACGTGTTAAGAAACGCGGCCCGCGAGCCACCCAGGGGACAGGCTTTTCTTGCAGGGCGTTTCTCCTTATCCTGCCGCCTTGCGCGGAGCCGGTCCGCGTCCGCGAGGAGTCATCGAACATGCCATCTGCCGTATCCCTGCCGCGCCGCAGGCTCTTGCCGGCGCTCGCGCTGGGCGCCCTGGGGGCCGCGGCGGCGGGACGTCTGCGCGCGGTGCCGCTGACGCGCATCCTGGTCGGTTTTCCGCCGGGCGGCGGGGTGGACGTGATCGCGCGCCTGCTGGCGCGGAAGCTGGAGGCCGGCCTGGGCGAAGTGGTGCTGGTCGAGAACCGGCCGGGCGCCGGCGGCCTGCTGGCGGCGCAGGAGCTGCTGGCGGCGCGGCCGGACGGCCACACCTTGCTGCTCTCCAACGAACACACCCTGGCCATCGTGCCGCATATCGTAGAGGGGGCCGGCTATGCCTCGCCTGGCGACTTCGCGGCCGTGGCGCAGGTGACGGACAAGAGCGCCATTGCGCTGGCGGTCAGGGCGGATTCGCCTTGGCTGAAACTGCAGGATCTGCGTGGGCACCCGGGCGCGCTGTCGGTGGGCGTGCCGGCGCCCGGCAGCGTGCCTGAACTGGCCGTGGGGCTGCTGGGCGAGCGTTTCGGCGTGGTGGCCACGGCAGTGCCTTATCGCGGCGGCGCGCCGTTGGTGACGGATCTGCAGGCGGGCTATCTGGAGCTGGGCCTGACGTCCCTGGCCGAACTGCTGGAGCCGGCAAGCGCCGGGCGGCTGCGCCTGCTGGCCATTTCGGGGCCGGGCCGCCATGCGGAGCTGGCCGATGTTCCCACCTTTTCCGAGCAAGGTTTCGCGGGGCTGGAGCGGGGCGGCGTGGCCGGCCTGTTCGCGCCGCGCGGCGTGTCGGCGGCCCGTGTCGAGCAATTGCAGCGGCAGGTGGCGCGCGCGCTTGAATCGGACGAGGTCCGCGCGCAGTTGCGCCTGCAGGGCTCGCGCGTGAATTTTGGCGATGCCGCCACGCTGGCGCGCAATATGGACGCCATCCATCAGGCCTGGGCGGAACGCGCCGAGGCTTGGCGGGCGCGAGCGGGCGGTTGAACGCAGGACGCGGCCCTCGCCTGGCTTCCTAGGGCATCTGGCTGACGGCGCGCGCGCGCAGCAGCCCGGCCAGTTCGGCGTGGCAGAGCCGCACCGCGGCGCGGGCCTGCTGTTCGGGGGCGCGCGCCATCAGGCAGATGCGGCGCGTGAGCTGCGGCCGCTGCAATGGCACGATGGCCAGGCCGTCCTGGCGCTGCCCCTGCGTGTACAGGCGCGAGATCAGGCCCACGCGCAAACCCGCGCGCACCAGGCTGTAGAGCGTGTCGGTGTAGTTCAGGGTGTCGGTCGCCGCCAGGTCCGAGCCCTGCTGGCGCAGCGTGGCCACGATCATCTCGTAGGTGCTGCCGCGCGACAGCACGGCCAGCGGTTCGGCCTTCAGGTCCTGCCAGGTTACCGCCTGGCGCCGCGCCAGCCGGTGTGTGTCGGCCAGCACCGCCACCAGGTCGTCCTCGGCCACGAAGGCCGCCGCCACGCCGGGCGCGAGGCCGAAGTCCAGGCCCAGGCCGATGTCCAGTTCGCCGTTGCCCAGCGCGGCCATCAGCTCGTCGTTGAGGTGGTCGCTGAGGATCAGCACGATTTCGGGATGGCGCAGGCGCCATTGCGCCACCACCGGCGCCAGCAGGTGCATGGTGGACGGAATGCAGCCGATGCGTACCGTGGCGGCCTGCGTGTCCAGCAGGCGCTGCAAATCTTCGGCGCCCTGCGTGTAGCTGTTGAGCAGCCATTCGATCTGGGCCCGCGCGGCCTGGCCGGCGGGCGTCAGGCGCACGTGGTGGGTGCTGCGCTCGAACAGGGCCACGCCCATCAGCGTCTCCAGTTCGCGGATGGCGGCGGACAGGGCCGGCTGGCTCAGCGCCAGGGCCTCGGCGGCGCGGCTGAAGCTAGCGTGGCGGGCCACTTCCTTGAAGCCGCGCAGTTGGCGCAGCGTGGGCTGGCGGACGGGTGCGGCGTGGCCATCGGGAACGGAGCGCTTGGTCATAGATTTACCTGATGAATCTATAAAAATATAGCATTTCAGTTATTACCAGGATCTGGTTAGGATGGCGCCGTCGCCCTCCTCCGCGCCGCCAATTCCGCGCGCACCTCGATCCCGCCCCTTCCATGTTCAAACGCCTGTTCCTGTCCGTGTCCGCGCTGGCGGCCGCGCTGTGCCTTGCCCCGGCGGCCGGCGCCGACACCTGGCCCGACGCCCGGCCCCTGACCCTGATCGTGCCGTTCAGTCCGGGCGGCAACGTCGACACCACGGCGCGCCTGGTGGCGCAGAAGCTGTCGGACCGCCTCAAGCAGTCCGTCATCGTCGACAACGTGGCAGGCGCAGGCGGCGTGCTGGGCGTGGCCAAGGCCGTGCATGCCAAGCCGGACGGCTACACGCTGGTAATGGGCTTTGACGGCCCGATCAGCGTGGCGCGGCTGATCAACTCCGCCGTCAAGTACGACGCCGAAACCGACCTGACGCCGGTGGCCCTGGTGACCACCGCGCCCGTGGTGCTGCTGGCGCGTCCGGGCCTGCCGGTGCGGAACATGAACGAGCTGATCGCGCTGGCGCGCGAGAAACCGGACACGCTGACCTACGCCTCGTCCGGCGTGGGTACCGTGCTGCATCTGGCGATGGAAGTGATGCAGGACCAGGCAAAGGTCAAACTGGTGCACGTGCCCTACCGCGGCGGCGCGCAGATCACCAACGACGTCATGGGCGGCCAGGTGGACCTGGGCCTCCTGGTGACCACCAGCGCTACGCCGCTGGTGCAGCAGAAGAAGCTGCACGCGCTAGGCGTGACCTCGGCCGTGCGCGTCGACACGCTGCCGGACGTGCAGGCCTTCGGCGAGACGCCGGCGCTCAAGGGTTTCGAGCTGAACACCTGGACCGGCGTATTCGTGCCGGCAGGCACCGACCCCGCCGTGGTCGGGCGGCTGAACCAGGAGCTGAACGCGGTGCTGCAAATGGACGAGGTGAAAAAGCGCCTGGCCGAAGGCGGCGCCATGCCCGGACAGGGCACGCCCGAGGATTTCGCCGCTTTCCTGAAGAAGGAAAAAGCCTTGTACGCGCACATCGTGAAGAGCGCCAACATCCAGCAGGAATAAGCCTGCTCCCTTGCAGGAAGCCACGCCATGAACATACCCGCCCGCGGCCCCGTGCTGCCCGAGATCCAGGCCATCCAGGAAGAGATGGTGGCGCTGCGCCACCGCATCCACGCCAACCCCGAACTGGCCTACCAGGAAGTCGCCACGGCCGAGCTGGTGGCCGAAAGGCTGGCGGCCTGGGGCTACGCGGTGCATCGCGGCCTGGGCGTGACCGGCGTGGTGGGTACCTTGCGCCGGGGCAGCGGCGCGCGCCGGCTGGGCCTGCGCGCCGACATGGACGCCCTGCCCATCCATGAGACCACCGGCCTGCCCTACGCCAGCCAGAACCCTGGCAAGATGCACGCCTGCGGCCATGACGGCCACACGGCCACGCTGTTGGCCGCGGCTCGCGCGCTGGCCGAGCGCGGCCGCTTCGACGGCACCGTGCACCTGATCTTCCAGCCGGCCGAGGAAGGCCATGGCGGTGCGCAGAAGATGATCGCCGACGGCCTGTTCCAACGCTTCCCGTGCGACGCCGTCTACAGCTTCCACAACGAGCCGGGCTACCCCGCCGGGCATTTCGGTTTCCGCTCGGGCGTGATGTACAGCTCGTCCGACACGGTGATCCTGACCGTCAGCGGCGTCGGCGGCCACGGCGCCATGCCGCATGTGGCGGTGGACCCCATCGTGGCGGCGGCCAGCATCGTGCTGGCCTTGCAGACCATTGTGTCGCGCGAGATCGATCCCAACGACATGGCGGTGGTGACCATAGGGGCCATCCATGGCGGCGACGCGCCCAACGTGATTCCGAAGACGGTGGAGCTGCGCCTGACGGTGCGCGCGCGCCGACCCGAGACGCGCGCGCTGCTGCGCGAGCGCATCACCGCGATCGCCACCGCGCAGGCCGCGGTGCACCGCGCCAGCGTCAAGGTGGACTACCGCTGGCGCTATCCGCCGGTGGTCAACGACCGCGGCGCCACGCAGTTCGCGGAGGAAGTGGCGCGCGGCTGGCTGGGCGAACCGCTGCTGATCCCCGATCTGGAGCCGCTGCAGGCCAGCGACGACTTCGCCTTCATGCTGGAGGAAGTGCCCGGCAGCTACTTTATCGTCGGCAACGGCGAGGGCGAAGGCGGCTGCATGGTGCACAACCCCGACTACGATTTCAACGACGACATCCTGCCGGTCACGGCCAGCTACTGGGTGACGCTGGCGGAAGCCTATTTGGCCGCCGGCGCGCGCTGAGCGGCCGCCGCTACTTTCCGCGACGCATGACTGCCTCACACGATCTGACTGCCGCCGGCGCGCCGGCCTTCGACGCCACCACCGACTATTGGCAGGAAATCGTCAGCGCCGACGCGCTGACCCTGCCGATCGATCCGCCCTATTCCCGCGCTTATCCCGCGCGGCTGCCGGACGGCCGCTATCTGGTGCTGCCGCTGCGCGGCGTGCCGGGCGACCTGGATCGCTGCGTGGCCTCGCTGATCGCCAACCATGCGAGCCTGGAGGTGGTCGACGCCCTGGCCGGCTTCATGGCCGAACGCGCGCGCGCCTTCGGCGCCGAGGTGGTCGTGGGCCTGCCCACGCTGGGGCTGGCATTCGCGCCCATGGTGGCGCGCGGCCTGGGGTTCACGCGCTACGTGCCCTTCGGCTATTCGCGCAAGTACTGGTACGACGAACGCCTGGCCGTGCCGGTGCAGTCGCTGACCACGCCGGACGCCGGCAAGCTGTTGTACGTGGATCCGAATCTGGCGGGCAGCCTGGCGGGGCGGCGCGTGCTGGTGGTGGACGACGCCGTCAGCACGGGGCAGACGATGCTGTCCGCGCTGGAACTGCTGGCGCGCTGCGGCGCGGAAGTGGCGGGCATCGTCGTGGCCATGTGCCAGGGTGAGCGCTGGCGCGAGCGGCTGGTCGAGGCGGACGGTGCGCCGATACCGGTGGCCTGCGCGTTCGAGTCGCCGCGCATGCGCCGCACGGCCGCGGGCTGGGTGCCGGAGACGGCCGGCTGAGGCGTAGGCGGCCTTGGCTGCCGGGGCTTACAGCGACTCTGGATCGCGGCGCAGCGAGAAGCCCTGCGCTTCGTTCATCGCCAGATAGCTGACGTTGCGCGACACCACCGGCGGCTTGTCGCCGGCGTGCAGCGCGCGCACCTTGTCCAGCACCATCTTGTCCTCCAGCGTCATGCGGTCGATCATGCGCAGGTACTGCATCCAGCTTTCCACCAGGAAGACCTCGCGCCAGACGCCCTCGCGCTCCAGGTCGCGGAACAGCTGCCATTGCTGCGCGCCGTTGCGCAGCCGCATGAGGCGCAGCGGGTGCGCCGCGCCGATCAGCGCGGACAGCTTTTCCTTTTCGATCAGGTATTCCACCGCGACCAGCACCGCGCCGTGCTGCGTGTTGAAGCCCACCGCGGCCATCGCCGGCTCGGTGGTGTCCGCCCGCGCCAGCGACGTGGTGTCCAGATGTTCGGGCAGCCGCGAGCGGTACATCAGCGCGACGGTGATGCCCAGCATGATGCCGGCGGTCGCCAGGGCGCCGGAAACGCCCATGGTGCCGGCGAAGTGGCCCCACATGAAGGAGCCGGCCGCCAGCCCGCCGAAGATGGCCGTCTGGTACAGGGCCAGCGCGCGCGCCTTGACCCAGTCCGGCACCAGCATCTGGACGGTGGTGTTGTAGGTGGCCAGCACGCCGATCCAGCAACTGCCGGACAACAGCAGCGCCGGAAACGCCACCCACAAGGTGCCGGTCAGGCCCAGCGCCAGCAGGCATGCGGCCAGCAGGCCCGCGGCGGCGCTGATCAGGCCGCTCGCGCCCCAGGCGGCCTGGACCCGGCGTACGACGACGCTGCCGAGGATGGCGCCCAGGCCCAGCGCGCCCAGCATGTAACCGTACAGCAGGGCGCTGCCGCCTTCATGTTCGTGCGCCAGCAACGGCAGCAAGGCCCACAGCGCGCTGGCGGACAGGCCGAAAGCGAAAGACCGCAGCATCACCACGCGGGTGACGGTGGAGTGCTGGGTGTAGCGCAGCGCCGCCACCACGCCTTCCAGGATGCCTTCGGGCGGCAGGCGGCGCAGCGGCAAGTCGCGCTTCCAGCGCCATATCGCCCAGATCAGGCCGCCGTAGCAGAAGCAGTTCAGCAGAAACACCCAGGGCGCGCCCATGGCGCCCAGCAGCAGGCCGCCGATGGCGGGGCCGACGGCGCGCGCCACGTTGAAGTTGACGCTGTTCAGCAGCACCGCGCTGCCGACGTGCGCGCGCGGCACCTGTTCGCCCACCGCGGCCTGCCAGGCCGGGGTGACGATGGCGCTGCCGATGGCGATGCAGAAGACGGACGCGATCAGCGTGATGGGATGCAGCAGTCCGGCAAAGGCGAGGATGGTGATGAAGACGCCGCCCGCCAACTCCAGCAGCATGCCGGTCAGCATGACCTTGCGGCGGTCGTAGTTGTCGGCCAGCACGCCGGTCAGGATGGACAGCGCCACCAGCGGGAAGGCGGCGGCCACCTGGATCATGGCGACCATCAGCGGACTGCTCTGTTC